>JAEEGG010000914.1_pt1 | contig 84426 bp, 71 predicted proteins | sample 9134161 | NCBI WGS metagenome assembly JAEEGG01 (sample SAMN16246543, study PRJNA631951) | gut metagenome | biome: gut microbiome; feature: rumen; material: CR-attached | host: Bos | place: Iran: Karaj | collected 2018-10
TTCTTGTCTATGAATTATTAGTTTAGCTAAGTTATTTCTTCTCGTTGATGTAAATCTGAAGTCTGGACTGAATAACCTTAGCTACATCTGCAGCGCTCTTCTGACCTGCGAAGAAAGGAGCTGCTTCTTCATCAACTATCTGATTGAGTTCATCATCCCAAGTACCTGTTGTTGTTATATGTGTGATGAAATCAGTAACTGAATCTATTTCAGCCTGCTTAAGCGGCTCAAGAGGTACTTCTTCACCACCAATCCAGTAGTAATCATCATAGTAGTTCTTGTTGCCATCTTCATCTACCCAGTAAGGCTTGCCCTGTGCATCCTTCTTAGCAGTTTCCATCTGGCTTGTTAATGCAGGGAATCCGTAGAAATTACCGTTATCGCCGTTTTCATCATTCTTAAATACGCTGGCAATAAATTCCCATGCTGCTTCCTTGTGATTACTCTTATCCGAGATTCCGACTACTGTATCAGGAGAAAGCTGTAATCCTGTTGTTCCAACAGGCATTCCGCAGAAGATGTAATCATCTCCGAATGATTCATGCACCTGGTAGTTATAACCTCTGAAGTTATTGAGATACATGGTCATCATGAGAGTCTTGCCTTCTCTGTACTTACTCTGAGCAGCATCATAATCATATGTTTCATAGAAGTCATCACCAATCTGGTCAGGATATGTATTAGCATACTCAAGTACCTTGATGAATTCAGGTGAATCGAAGTTACACTTGCCTGTTACAGGATCAAGGAATGAATCCATTCCATATGACATAAGCAAGCTAAGTATACTTTTCTTATCATAATAATCAGCAAAAGCCTTGCAGCCTGTCTGCTGTTCCCAAGCAATAACATCATCAAGTGTCATGCCTTCTTTGTATAAGGACTTCTTCATAACTATGCCCTGAACTGAGAATGTAGGGAATACGCAGTATAACTTATCTCCATCAGCATATGCGTTCTGAGCACAATACACAAAATCAGACTTCTTTAAATCGCTTGCATCCATAAGAGGTGTAAGGTCAGTAAATACACCCTTATTCATAAGATTCTTAACATCATACATGTCAGGGACAATGATGTCGGGCGCATTTCCGGAAGTAAGATCAGTATTGAATCTCTTGCTTCCAGCATTCCAATCTTCATCTGTATTAAGTAACGAATAATCTATAACTCTGATTCTATACTTGTCGTTAGTCTTGTTGAATTTAAGAATACTATCTGAAAATCCGTATACTCCGTAAGCGCAACCTATAGTAATAATCTCTTTATCAACAACCTGGTCTGCAGGAACTTTTTCATATGTTACAACAGAACCTCCTTCGCCTGCTGCTATGAACTTCTCTGCGTTCAAGAATACCATTGAATATCCAACTTCATCAGGATTAATATCCGAATCATAGAAGTTAACTATTTCCTTGGGAGCTTTGTCAGAATTGTTCAATGCATAGATGGAAGAACCGCTTCTATATATGAAGTCGTATCCGGATCCTACAATGACATCCTTGTTCTTAATCTCATCAGGATATGAAGCTGTAGCAACCTTGCCTGTTTTATCCATAACAAACATGTCGCTCTTCGTTTTGTCTTCGCTCCAAGTCTCCTGAGTAAATACGAAATCGCCATTAGCATCTATAAAAGTACTTCCAATCCAAGTGTTCTGATTCTCATAATCGTATCTTCCGACTTTCTTAAAATCTGAATCATATGCAAGAATGGTTCCGTCCATTACAAGATATGTAATTCCTTCCGGAGAAGTAGCAAACATATTAACCCATGTGTTACCATTCTTGCTCTCTTCAACCTGAGCTTCCTTGAGAAGGTTACCATTACCATCAAACTTTCTTAATGAATGTGTGTAGTTGTCGCTGATCTCATCATAAAACTCATGAAGTAAATATAAGTTCCCATCCTTATCAGCGCTAAAGCAACTCTCGTTGTAATATCCTTGATCATCTGTATTTTCTATTGATAAATACTCTACGTTGGTTCCAGTTATCTTAGCAACCTTAAGTTTAGAAACATACTCTATATCAGGTGAATCATAGTAAGGATCATTATCTGAATAACTGTCCGGATCTGCATCTGAATTATTATTCACTTCTATATTTGAGTCCGGGTCAGCATCTTCTGTATCTGCAGGCTGTTTAGGTGCTGTCTCAGCATCGGGATCCTCTGCATCTACATAAGAACCATCCTTCGGTTCCCAGTTCATTGCAAATATATATACATTATCACCCGAAACAGCTATACGAGAAAAATATTCAATTCCTTCAAGGTTAATTCTTGAAGTCTCTTTGAATATAGCATCCTTATTAACAGTATCTGCTGTTGCCATCAAATTGGCATTGTTATTGGAGCCACCCTTACCTGTAAGGAGCTTGGAAAAGAAATCCTTGGGGCTACAGGCTACCAATGAAGCCAACATTGTTGTACATAAAGCAACCGATATAATCTTTTTTATATTCATGTCACTATCTCCTCCTTCAAAACTTTGTTAATTATATAACCAATTGTTTGTCTTGTATACAGCAAATGCCTTAAATTAGGCAAATTTAAACAAATCTTAACCTTTTCTTAAAAGAATCAAGTGAAACCGCACAAATTTATTGACCGTATCGGTCATTATTTAAAAGTGGAATAAAAAACAGTAAAAAAAAGGTCGGGAGTTTTCACTCCCAACCTTTCTAAACTAATACTTATATAAACTAGTGAATTATATTTTGCCGTTCTTTTTATCCTCAAGGATAATCTTACGCATCGCATCAACTGCAATCTTAACTGCTGATGATGTATCCTCGCTCATCGTCTGATCCAGGCCTGCTTTTTCACGCTCCTGATTCCATATTACATGGAAGAGCGCACCACAACGTGCTCTTATAGCTGAGCCTACAACAAAGAGTGTAGAGGATTCCATCTCTGATGCTTTAACGCCTAATCTTTTCCATGCTTCCCATTTATCGAGAAGTTCATAAGATACCGGCATCTTTTCAGGTGAATGCTGTCCGTAGAATGAATCCTTGCACTGTACAACTCCGACATGAGTGTTCTTTCCATTCTCAATAGAAGCAGCACGAAGTGCATTGGTTACATCAAGGTCAGCTACCGCAGGAAACTCTATAGGAGCAAACTCTAGCGATGTATGCTCATATCTTATGGCTCCCGTAGCTACTACTATGTCTCCGGACTTAACATCGGTATCTATACCTCCGCATGTACCGGTTCTGATAAAAGTATGTGCTCCAAGATTGTGAAGTTCCCACACTGCGATGGATGTTGAAGGTCCGCCGATACCTGTTGAGCAAGCTGTTACTTTTACGCCCTCTAAGTATCCAGTGAATACATTGTATTCTCTGTTGTATGCTACCTGCTTAGCGTCATCAAAAAGCGCCGCTATATCGGGAATTCTTCCAGGGTCTCCTGCAAGTATTACATACTCTCCCACATCACCTTCTACGCAATGAATATGAAACTGTTTCTCCATCTCCTGCATATTTATTCACCCCCATAGTCTTATAATAAAAACTTACTCTTTTATTATCCGACTATTCTTCTTTTTTGTCATCCTTTTCTTCGGATTCTTCTTTTTCTTCTTCCTTGGGCTCTTCTTCCTTTTTTTCTTCAGCTTCTTCAGCCTTTTTTGTTTCGTCCTTGTTTTCTTCAGCTTGGGTATCTTCAGCCTTGCTTTCCTCGGCCTTTTCATCGTTCTTATCGCCCTTGATGGATACGATACCTGCAACTACTGCAAGAACTGCTGCCGATCCTACACCAATGATAAGACCTACTTTGCTTCTCTTGGAGTTGTCAGCATCTGAACCGTTAGAATCTGCTGCCTGAACATCGGAGAGCTTGTTAACAAGGAGAGCAGTACCATAGCACTGAGGATTGGACCAACACTGATTCGTTGTATCATTCCATGTTGCTGTACCGATTCTTATGCCTGTTGAATCAGCATCGTTAATCTGAAGTTCGATACCGATGTAATCTCCCTCCTTGGGAGTAACCTCAGTCCACTTGAATGCTGCTTCTACGATATAACCTGTATCTGTTGTTTTTGCAAAAGTTGTCTCATTCTCTTCCACGCACTTATTGCCGTTGAATGAATGTTCATTCTCGTAGTTGATTCTGTACTGCTTGGTCGCATCATTGTATTCAAGAGCCTTGGAATTAGTCTCATCGATGAATACTTCTACCGAATCCTGCTCGTGAACTTCACCCGAATCCTTGTTAAGATCCGAATCTGTTACTTCAGCATATACATAGAGATTGGTCTCATCCCATAATACTTTGAACTTGCCTGATGCCTGAGGATTGTCAGTCTTATTGTTAAGAGATACTTCCACAGCATCCTTCCATGCATCATCAAGCTCGCCGTCTACCGTAATCGTTCCCTTAGGGATGAACATGAAGGGCTTAAGAAGACCTTCTGCATAGTATTCACTGGAATTAGCCTGTGTGTACTTGGTATCGTTAAAAGCGATATCCTCGCCGTCATTGGTTACAACAATATCGAATGCAACAACCATATTGGCATCGATATCTTCTGCGGGAACATTAACGGTTACCTTGTATCCGTCTGCAGTATTGTCTGTCGCTTCACTTCTTTTTACTTCGATGCACTTGGTAGCAATACCGCTGGTCTTGGAGTTGTGCTTGTCAAAGTATACCTTAACAGTATCGGATGCATCGTCAGTAGAATCAGACACATCAACCGCAAACTGAACCTGTCCCTTATTCCATATTGTCTTGAATGTTACATTGGTATTGTCATTACCGAAAGTATTGTCTTCGGCCTGTGAAAAATCATCGACTACAGTCTGCTTGATTGACACTGCCTTAATCTCGGGAGAGAGTTTGGAAGCGTCTACGATAGCCCAATATGCGGGCTTGGCATGATAGTTGTCATCAAAAAGAAGAGGACACTGAGGAGAACCGTCCGTTACACCGCCTCCGACACCTGTGAAAGCCTGTAACCATGAGTTGCCGTCGATTACGCCCCATACGATGAATCCGCCTACTTCAACTGCTTTCTCGTCATTTAACTTCTTCATGGTGTCATAAAGAGCCTTATAACGATAAGCCTGTCTGATATATTCGCCGGGAAGCGTAGCTTCTGTTCCGTCATAAGCAGAGGATGACTTGAAGTCAAGCTCTGTAACCATAATCTTACCTACAACCTCTGAATACTTCTTGGCTGCATCTTCAAACTGCTCCATGGAAGGATAATCTATGTCATAGTGTCCCTGCATACCCATTGCATCGATTCTTGTGCCTTCCACAGCAAGAACATCATTTAATAAGTTAACAATTCCTTTTACCTTGTCAGGTGTGCAGTCGTTGTAATCGTTGTAATAGAGCTCGAGATCTTCGGGAGCATACTTGTTGGCATACTTGAACGCATTAACGATGAATTCGTTGCTATGATATACTGCCCACCAGTTGGAGCCCTCAGTATCTGTTCTGTATGTACCTGTTGAATCGCTTATAGCCTCGTTAACAACATCCCATCCGTAGAACAGATCCTTGTACTTGCTGTCTTCGCCTGTATAGTGCTCAAGTATTGTCTTGATGTACCACTCTTCACGAAGGTTCATTACTTCAGGCTCTACAAAAGGCTTAACAATGTTGTAATCCTCTCTGAAGAACCATTCGGGTGTCTGTGAATGCCATACCAATACATGGCCTCTTATTTTGAACTGACTTTCAGGATGTTCTTCATTCCACTTAAGGAAATAATCAAGATATCTCTCAGCCTGTGAGAAATCAAGCTTGGGAACAGTAATAGTCTTGCCATCAATAACTGCAGTCTCGGTACCTCGAATCGAATTGCCAAGATGTGCATCGGGCTTTAACTCATTGCCAAGTGTAACTGAATTGAAATGCTTGGCAACAAGGCTCATCAAAACTTCATCGTTAATCTCGGCACCCGATAAGGATGTACCGCAGATCATGTCATCACCGAAATCCTCAGTGAACTTGTCCTTAAGAGGAGGGATATTACCCTCAATTGTGGGCTTGTTAAGATGAAGGTCAACGAGCTTAACACCTGTCACATAATATTCGCCCATTACACAATCGCCTTCGCCGTAATTCTCGCCCTGCTCAAGGATACGAATTACAAGCTTGTCTATCTTGCCGGAAGCCATAACCTTGAATGTTCCTTCGTACTTGGTCCACTCGCCTACTGTAAGCTGCTGGCTGGAATCGCCCTGTATGTTGGGTGAATATGAGCCAAGATAGTTGGTCTCTCCGCCCGATGTGATATAAGGAGCAAAATCAACCTGTCGCTGTGTCTCGGGAGCCCCCTTATAATCATCCGAAAGCTTTACATAGAAACTGAAAGCATATGTGCTGCCGTTCTCTACAAGATCCGTAACATCATATGCAAAACAATCATACGGACGTGTACGCTTATTAATAACGCCGTATGTCTTAACGTCATCATATATGGGAGTATCGCTTGTAGCAGTGCTTATATTCGAACCGCCCTGCTCTGCTCCCCACATGGATACATCGCTGTCCGCGAAGTCTCCGTTTTGTAAAATGTTTTCTTCTTCACCTTCAGGCTCTGCATTAACGTGCATCGGAAGATATACAATCACCGATACGAGTAAAAGCAAAAGCGCTGAAATTGTTGCCAGTACTCTCTTTTTCATATCTGTCCTCCTAAAAAGAAATACGTGTTTTGCGCATAAGAAAAAGTGCGCATATTACACGCACTTTAATTATATCAACACTAAAATCTAATTCAATATAAGTAAGACTTTTGATAGTTTTTATCCCTATAACATCTATACTTCATCAAGATTTTTAAGAAAGGTATGAAAGGACATCCATATCAAATGTGAGATTAAGCGCCTCACTCTTTTTTATATCACAAGTCTTGCCCTGCTTAACTATCTCGCCGTTTTTAATGAGAATGATGTTATCAGCCATATCCAAGGCAGCTCGGATATCATGGTATACGCAAAGCGTTGAAACCTTTTTCTCCTGTAATTCCTTTTCAAGCTTAACCCTGTACTTAAGGTCCAGATGATTGGTGGGCTCATCCAAGAATATATATTCTGAATCCTGAGCGAAAAGCTGAGCAAGATACACTCTCTGAAGTTGTCCGCCTGATAACTCTCCGATTCGCTCATCCTTGATATCAAGTATGTCCGCACGCTTCATGCATTCTTCGATGAACTTAATGTCCTCATCCTTATATGTATCAAAGAATCCTTTTTGAAATCTGTATCTTCCCATCTTAACCGTCTCATATACGGAGTACGAAAAGTATGCGCTGTTCATCTGGGATAAAAGAGATATCTTTTTAGCTCTTTCTTTATATGGCATCTTTTTAACTTCTTCGCCATCAACCGTAATGCTTCCTTCATAATCGATAAGTCCTGCAATAGTTCTAAGAAGTGTGGTCTTACCCGAACCATTTTCACCAAGTATCGCAGTAATTTCTCCATGAGGGATAAAAAGTGATACATCATGAATCACTTTCTTTTTGCCATAGCCCGATGAGACGTTTTTAAGCTCTATTCCATTTTTAAAAGTATTAATATCGCTCATCTTTTACCTCTCTGTCCGAAGTACAGCCATACAAAAAACGGTGCTCCGATAAGTGCGGTTACAGATCCAACCGGTAATTCCATTGGTGCAAGAATAGTTCTTGATACAAGGTCCGCAGCACACATAAGAATACCGCCTATAAAGAAAGCAGTAACAATAACATACTTATGATTGGCACCTACTATCTTTCTAGCAACGTGAGGTGCAATCAAATCGACGAATCCTATTGTGCCGGTGAAGCACACTGAGATGCCTGTTAAGAGTGATGCAAATATAAGCTGCTGCCACTTGAATCTTGAAGTATTAACACCAATCGACTTGGCATGTTCATCGCCAAAAGACAATGCATCAAGTTCTCTATGAGACCTAAGCATGAAAAAGAGCGCTATTATATCCGCAACCAAAAGGATTACTACATGATACCATCTCTTCGCGTTAAAAGAACCAAGCGTCCAGCTGATGATATGATGCTCATGCTTCACGAATAAAAGTGCAAGCAAAGTAATAACTGCATTGGCAAACATGGAAACAACCATACCCATCAAAACAACGGTATGGCTTTTTACATTTCTGTCAATCTTATAAGATGCAACCATTACAAAGAGTACGGTTGCAAGACCGCAGGCGAAACCGCCGACGGGCAATAAAAATACACCGAGTGCAGGTACGCTAATCTCAAGTACGGTTATGATTGCCGCACCAAGAGAAGCACCCGAAGACACACCCAGTGTATATGGAGATGCAAGCGGGTTTTGAAGTATCGACTGTGTGGATACACCCGCTATTGCCAGACCTCCTCCCACCAAAAAAGCGAGAAGAGCCCTGGGCATACGTATAGTTGTCATGATAGTAGCATTGGTAGCAAGATACTTATTATCTGCACCAAGCTTAAATAACTTATCCATTACTATCCAAAACTGCTCTTTTACAGGCACGTATACACTGCCTATGCCAAAAGCAAGGATAATAACGATAACTGAAACAAACAATATAAGTATTATTTTAGGAATATTGTTTTTGTTCATACTTAATTATTTGAAAGGCTTCTCAAGATCCTTGAATTCATCGGGATATGCTGCAACAGCAATATCATATGCAGAGTTCATAACATACTGGTTAGGCTGATTGAATGCATCACCGTCGATTGCATATACTGCCTTATCCTTAACAGCCTTGATGTCCTTCCATGCAGCGATAGACATAAGAGCATTAACTGCATCGGGTGTGTATGTATCACCAACGATAATTACATCAGGATTCTTAGCAATGATATCTTCTTCAGATAATGAAGGCCATGCATTTTCAACATCACCTGCAATATTCTTAAGTCCGCAAAGTGTGAAGATCTCATCCATGTATGTTCCCTTACCACAAGTGTAGCAATTAGGATAATCTGCTGTAGGAACACTCATTACATAGAGAACTGTCTTCTTTTCTGCAATCTTACCTGAAGCTGTATTTAATGAAGTCTTGAATGCTTCGATCTGATCGTTGATTGCTTTTGCCTTGTCCTGAGTTCCTGTAACATCACCAAAGAATGTAATATCATCTTCGATATCTTTTATAGATGCTGCTGTAGGAATATCTGCAACGCATACACCAGCTGACTTAACAGAAGCATATACATCCTCACCGTGTGCACTACTCATACCTGTAGTAAAGATTACATCGGGATTAAGTGCAATGATTGATTCACAATCAGGTGTCATCATGTCAAATGCAGGTAAATCTGCTTTAAGCTTGCTTGCAAAAGGTGATGAAGCTGAGTAAGTATCAATAGCGATAATCTTGTCAGCAAGTCCTAAGTCGATTAACAACTCTGTTGCTGAAGGAGACATGGATACAATCTTTTCAACCTTTTCAGGAACAGTGATATCATTACCTGCTCTGTCCTTATTAACTGTACCTAATGAACCTGCCTTAGCAAAAGCATCAAGAGCATCCTGATCAATCTTAATTTCAGGAATATCCTGTACATCTTTAGCGAGCTGTTCTTTTGTCTCTTCAATCTCCTGCTCGCTCTCTTGGATGGCATCATTAAGAGCAGAACATCCTGTGAGGCTGACTACTGTAATCAAGCCTGCCAACAACACACTGAAAATCTTCTTTTTCATTTCTTCCTCCTTAGACAATAATGTCTTTTTTAGTTTAACCCTCTCAAGTACTACAGCGCTTGCTTATACTCAATTATTGTTTTTTAGTATCCCGATAATAGTCTCATAATTTTCTGCTCTATGAGGGAAAGAACAATTGGTGCATATCTTTATCGTCTTTCCATCTTTTTCCTTATACTCAGGATTACCGGGGCAATTATCCAGCCTGTACATGGGGCAATAACAGAAGAGACAATTAATCTCATCTATACCATTATGACAGGGATAATATTCGCATTCTTTATTTTCAAAAAACTTGGATGAATTCTTCATATCAAAATCCTTTTTTCAAAACACTAAAGATTCTACCATATTTTGCTAAATAATTAGACTGAAAAAAGTAACAAATTATCTTTTTGAACGTCTGTATTCGCAAGCTTTTTTTACAAAATTCTCAGCGAAAGAAGGATTGGACGGATAGTATAGATGCGGAAATCCCATCCAATGACAATCATCATTTATAATGCAGTCGTATTCTTTGCCTGTTACAGGCTTTTTTGCTAAGCATGAATCACCGTTATATGTGCTGTCATAATAATGGAACTCATGACCTCTTATACACTCTCCTGTATTCAGGAATGAAGGATTTTTTTCGCTGACTTCTATGTAACCGAATCTTACTGACTTGCCTGTATAAGTACAATCTGCATCTATTACTCCGACAGTATTATATTGTTTTCCGTCTTTATCTGTAATCGAATTATGAAGGTACATGAATCCGCCGCACTCTGCAACAATCGGCATATTTCTATCGTATACTTCCTTGATGGACTCCATCATGCTTTTATTGTTGCTTAGTTCTTCAAGATGCAGTTCAGGATATCCTCCTGGAAGAAGCAGTGCATCCGCATCCTCAGGAATGGATTTATCTTTTAATGGCGAAAAAAACTTGATGGTAGCACCATACTTTTTCAAAAGTTTTAAATTATCTTCATACAAAAAACAAAAAGCATCATCTTTTGCAACCGCAATGGTACAATCTCTTTTTTCGTTTATAGTTATGTTATTATTTTTTGTATCTAATAATTCTTTTTTATAAGACAAATTTGCGGAATCATCAAATATGTTTTGTAGTTTGTCAAAAGATACGTTAGCTTCAAACTCTTCGCTTAGTTTTTCAATCACTCTGTTGATATCCGTAATGTCATTGGGAATAACCAGTCCCAAGTGTCTGGAAGATATATTTATATCTTTGTTTTCCGGAATGAAGCCTAATACGGATATTTTGTTTTCTTCTTCGATAATGGGTGCAATAATCTTGAAAAATGAAGATGATACTCTGTTAAGTATTACACCCTTAATAAGATTGTCCTTGTCGCAATCTTGATACCCCTTAATAAGAGCAGTAACTGACTTGCCCATTCCCTTGGCATCGACAACAAGAATAATTGGAGTTTTCAATACACTCGCAAGATGATATGACGAACCTTCTTCCCTGATTCCACCAAGACCATCATAGAGTCCCATTACACCTTCTATAACGGCATAATCGAACTCATTGGAATCTTCATCAAAAAGAGAAACCGTTGTCTCTTCATCCGTAAAGAAAGTATCCAGATTGAATGAATCAATTCCAAATACTCTCTTATGAAAAAGAGGATCTATATAGTCAGGTCCGCATTTAAAAGAAACTGTATTCTTTTGTTGTTTTTTCAAGAGACTAAGAAGCGCCAATGTCACGCTAGTCTTTCCACTGCCACTTTTGGGTGCGGCAATCATTACTCTTTTTATCATATCAACTACCTAATAAAAAACTTTACGCCACACGCGGATAGTTTTTTACGAACTAACAAAAGTTAAATGAACAAATCCATATTGGATTCTCAGCCTTCATCATGTTGTAATAACCAACTTTTGATGAATGTGATATCTGCATCATAACCATCTCGTAATTCTCAATCTTATAATCTCCTTCGAGACTTCCAATCTCGGTGATGGTCTCTATAGTTACAGCATTAATCACAACTCTCATCGTAGGATTAATCTTATATAACTTATTGAGTATTTCTTTTAGGTGTCCTCCACTTCCGCCGATAAATGCATGCGTTGCTTCATGTATCTCATCAAGCGCCGAAGGTGCTTCGCCTTCAACAATAGTTATATTGTCGAGATTAAACTTACTTGTATTCTCTCTTAAAATATCAAGCGCTTCTTTTTTCTTTTCTATCGCGAATACTTTTATATCATCTGATAAAAGAGCACTCTCTATTGATATTGATCCGGTACCTGCTCCGATATCCAAAAGAATTGAATCGCTATTTAATCCAAGTTTTGAGATGCTTACTTCTCTCACTTCTTCTTTTGTCATAGGTGTGGTATTGCGTGAGAAGGCTTCATCTTTTAAGCCGGGCGTAACTCTTTTTGATTCAAAAGAAGGATTAGTAATATAGCAAATGATTATTCCTTCGACGTCTGTAGTCTCACATTCAGATGGTGTAAGTGTGATGATTTTCTCATCATCATATGAGAGATTAACGCCAAGCGTAATACTCACATCATTTAGTTCTGCCTGAATCAAATCTTTTCCAAGTTTTTTAATATCATTGCCATCAGAAACAAGAAGGAAAGTATCCTTGTTGCAACAAATCTTATGAGTCAGATTGTTAAGGCTTCTTCCATGAATACTGAGTATATTGGCATCGGAATATTCCACACCAATCTTGGCCGCAAAGGAAGATACACTCGATATTCCAGGAAGAATATTAATATCAGCCATTATCCTGCCTGCTTCTTTCTCAGCAATCAAAGCATTGTATAGTGATGTTGCACCGCTAAAGAATGACGAATCACCCGAAAAAAGAACTGCAACATTAATCCTTCCTACACTATCTTTTTCCTGATATTCTTTTAATTTTGCAATAATATCTTCAGCCTTGTAAATCGGATACGTGGAATCTATATTGGATGCAAATGAATTGAGAAGTCGTTTCGCACCCATTACCATTTGAGCTTCATCAAGTGCTTTTGATGCTTCATGAGTAAGTAATGATTTATCACCCATACCCGTACCGATTAAGGAAATGTTATAAGTAACTGTGCTCGATATACTTTTTCCTGTAAAGTTGGAAACCTCTTCTAACGTTTCTTTGAGACTAAGTCCTTCTTCGATTTCTTCGCATCCTATAACGTATATAGGTATATCCTTTTCAATCGCGCTTAGAACTTTGTTTTCAAACCCACCGTTCTTTCCGCACTGCTTTGATACCATGACAGAAATACCATACATATCTATCATTGCATCATTCATTGTCTTACTAAAAGGGCCCTGCATTGCAATGATATTCTTGGCATGAATTCCATTATCATTGCATATCTTCAGGCTCTCTTCGTTAGGAATGATTCGTACATATAATCTGTCTCGTACGCTCTCATCAGCAGCATATGCATGTAATTCTTTAGAACCTGTAGTTAATAAGATGTTGCCATCTATTTGTTTAAGAGCTTCGGCACATTCTTCATTAGTGGAAAAGAATCTTATCTTATCATTTCGCGAAAAAGATCCGAGGTCTCTCTTTAATCTGATGTATTTAATTCCTGTCTCTTTTGCAGCGGATTTGATGTTATCACTAACCTCATAAGCATAAGGATGTGTTGCATCTATCACTAATGCATATCCATCTTCTTTTATCATTGATACCATTTCAGTGGCATCCAATCTCTCGCAATGAACTCTGGCATATTCGTTATCTTTAATGAGTAAAGATGCATACTCAGTAGCCACGCATACTGTATGCACAATCTTTTCTTTGCTTAAGATCTCTGATAATTCTCTTCCTTCAGTTGTGCCTGCAAATATCAAAATATTATTCAATCTTATATCCTCTTCCGGTTACTAATGCACCATCAATAATCCTGCTCTCAGAATTACCTATAAAAACTGTTGTGAACATGTCTGCTTCAAAATCTCGGAGTTCAGATAAAGTCATAACACCTGATTCCTGACCATCTCTGCCTATGTTTTTAACATATCCGCATGGTCTGTCATTCTCTATGGTTTCAAGTAATATTTCACACGCTCTTTTTAAATAATCCTTTCTCTTATGACTCGAAGGATTGTATAAAACTATTGCAAAGTCGCCATCTGAGGCGGCTCTTAATCTTTTTTCTATTTTCTCCCAAGGAGTTAATAGGTCGCTTAGACTAATAATGCAAAAATCATGATTAACCGGAGCACCAAGCACAGCCGCTCCGCTTAATGCAGCCGTAATTCCCGGAATCACTTCCAGTGTCGTATCAGGATAGCGCTCCTTAAGTTCATACATTAATGATGCCATTCCATATACACCGGCATCGCCACTGCAGATAATCGATACAGTCTTGCCCTTAAGCGCCTCTTCATAGACTATCTCGCAACGTCTTACCTCCTGCTTCATAGGAGTGGATATTAATTCTTTTTTCTTAAGTTCATCAGGTAAAAGATCAAGGTACACATTGTATCCTACGATGCAATCACTAATCGTCAATGCGTTCTTAGCTTGAGGTGTCAGTGCATCTTCGCTTCCCGGTCCCATACCGACTATATAAATCTTATTCATAAAAATCTATCACCCAATCTCTCTTGGCAAAAGCTATCGTCACGCCGTCTTTTGCAAACTTCTTGTAAATCAATTTGGCTCCGTCTCCGTATTCAAGTGCTACTGACATTGCTGCCCTCTCGCATACATTGTCGGTTCCTGTTATCTCTTTTACATAATCAGAAGATGTAAAATCTCCTTTGATATTATTAAGTTCATTCGCAGTAAATGTACTAAAAGGAATCTTTAAATGCCTGGATAATCCAATCAAAGCCTCTTCATCTTTTTTTATATCGATTGATGCTATTTCACTCAGATCATAAAAATCTATCTTCGCATCAATCAAACATTCACTTAATACACTCAATACTTCTTCAAGTGTTTTTCCTTTTTTTACACCAATTCCCAACACATACTGCCTTGGTCTTAATACCAGCTTGGCATTATTAAGATCAATGTTGTCAGTGATTATTACGTCTGTTTTTTTCGTAGATGGATAATCTGCCAATTCTATATCATCAGGTATATTCGATAAATCTTTTACGTGCTTCTTATCGACGCTTATTGTAATCTTCTCTCCTGCAAGAACCTTGGATGATACGTCTTTTATTCCATCCTTGTTCATGATGAAAAGATTATTCTTTTTCGCAAATATATCTATGGAGAACTTGTTATTAATATCCGTCGATGTAGTAATAACTGCCCGTGCATTTAATTCGGCTGCTATTGAACTAGCCAATTCATTGGCTCCTCCAACATGTCCCGAAAGAATGGGTATAACGAACTTGCCCAATTCATCAATAACGATTACCGGAATGTCCGTTAACTTATCCTTAATGCAAGGTGCGATAGAACGAACCGCTATGCCTGTGGCACCTATAAAAATCAAAGCATCAACACTTGAAAACTGCTTAATCGTCCAATCCGCTATGCTCTCACTAACATATGGCATTATGCCTTCATCATTCGAGGAATACTTCGTAAAAAAACAAACCTCTTTATCCGAAAGACATGATAAGGCACCAACTCTTTTAGCTGTATCTATTCCGTTTTTCGTAAAACTGATTACGGATATCTTCATTCCTATTTCTTTGCCTCACGATACTCTGTAGAAAAATCGGGTGCATAGAGTCTCGATTTTTCAAAGCTGTTATGTGTAATTACATCTCCAACAAGTACAATTGCAGTCTTGGTAATACCTGCATCCTTGGCAGTTGTAGCCAACGAACCAACAGTACATATATGCGCATCCTCTTCGGGCCAGGTAGCCTTGTAAACAATCGCTGCAGGTGTATCTTCATTAAAACCACCTTTAATCAATCTCTTACTTAACTCATCAAGAAGTCCTGTTGAAAGATATATTGCCATTGATGAATGGTGCGCTGCAAGGCTCTCTATGCTCTCGCTTTCAGGAACCTTAGTCTTACCTTCCATTCTTGTGATAATAAGAGTCTGGGACACATCAGGAAGAGTATACTCAATGTTGAGACTGGAAGCCGCACCAAAACATGCACTCACACCGGGGCAACTCTCATACTTAATACCAAACTTATCTAGTTCATCCATCTGCTCTCTGACTGCACCATATATACTGGGTTCACCTGTATGAAGTCTAACTGTCTTCTTGCCATCTTTTTCCGATTGCTTGATAACATCTATAATCTCATCGAGAGTCATGGTCGCGGAATTAAACACTTCGCAATCATCTTTTTTGTATTCAAGCAATTCTGGATTAACGAGGGAACCTGCATATATAATGACATCCGCTTCTTCAAGAAGCTTCATGCCTCTAACTGTTATTAAATCTTTTGCGCCACAACCGGCACCTACGAAATAAACCATACTCTTTTCTATACCCTATCTATCACTTAACATCACACTTCTTAGTTTGTTTATGTATTTACAGTTCAGATACAAGTCTGTTGATAAAAGCTTCCGCACCCACACTCATTGATAATTCTCCAAGTTCCTTTGAAAACATAACGCACTCTACTTTTAGATTGCCTTGTGCTCTTTTTTCAAGGTTAGCGCATATTCTCTTGGCCGCATCTAAACAAACTTCATCACATTTATTGCATTCCTTGAGGAGTTTGCATGCTTCCTCAGTAGTAACGCAATCCATTATCTTTTTCAAAGTTTCAGAAGGTACATCGTGCTGACAACCAATAGCAGTTAAAATCTCCATCCTACAATCCGCTTCCTTGGAATGAGTATTCATAATTCCGCCCGCAACCTTGATTAGCTTTCCAATATGTCCGACATAAAGGAAATCCTTGAACCCAAGTTCAACCGCCATATCGATAGTATCTCCGATGTAGTTAGAACACTTAACACTTCTATCAAGATCATATCCGTAAGTATCTCTCATGAAATCAAGACCGTAATTACCTGGAGATACAGCCACATAATCGTAACCTAATTCTTTACGTTGTTTTAACTCAAGTCTAATGGTATCGAGTAACGCCTTGGTACTCATGGGCTCAACAATTCCGCTCGTTCCTATGATTGATATGCCACCCTCTATACCAAGCTTGGGATTAAAAGTCTTACACGCTATCTCTTCACCACCTGGAACGAATATAACAACATTGATTCCTTCGCTTATATCAAAAAGGTCGCACACTTCTCTGACTTCTTTTTCAATCATCTGTCTTGGAACAGTATTGATAGCTGCCTCACCCACACTTCTATCAAGTCCTGGCTTGGTTACTCTGCCAACTCCTTCTCCACCTTCAATATTCACACAGAATACTTTATTACCTATAGAATCCAAATTTTCAGAAGAAGCTTTTTCAACAAAAGAAACCGTTGAATATATAAGCATTCCATTGGTAATGTCCGGATCGTCGCCACTGTCTTTTTTTACAGCACAAGTAACTGAAGATTTTTCTCTTTTGATATCAAGAATATCCGTAGTGTATGTGACACCCTTTGGTGTATCTATCGATATGCTGTTTTTATCCTTACCGGTAATTAGCATGTATATTGCAGCCTTGCTTGCTGCTGCAGCACAACTTCCGGTCGTAAATCCATTTCTCATTTTTCTTCAGACTTTCCTAAAGATTCTTATTCTTGATGCCTTACTTAAAAACTTTTTCTAAGACGTTATCGTTCTATCATTTGATATAACAAAGCGTTGACGATGGCCGCCGCTATATTGCTGCCACCCTTTCTTCCCTCGTTGACAATGTAAGGAATATCCGTACTCATAATTAATTCCTTGGATGCTTCCACGTTAACGAATCCTACCGGAACACCTATTACAAAATCAGGAACGAATTCCTTGCTTTCGTACATCTCATACAAGCTTACGAGAGCTGTCGGTGCATTACCTATCGCAAAGATAAGCGGCTTACCAATCTTGGATGCTTTCTTCATACTGGCATACGCTCTGGTAACTCCCTGTTCCTTGGATATGGTCGCTATCTCTTCATCCGCCATAAAGCAATGTACGCTGCCGCCAAATCGTTCCAAAGTCTTCTTGTTAATACCTGTTAAAGCCATATTGGTATCGGTTACTATATCCGCGCCGTTTCTTATAAGGTCACACGCAATCTTAACAGCTTCATCAGAAAACTTAAGCGTATTGGCATAATCAAAATCAGCACTTGTATGTATTGCTCTCTTAATAACAGCTTCGTTTTCTTTTGCAAGAATGATACCCATTCTATTCAGTTCTTCGCCTATTATTTCGAAACTTCTTTTTTCTATTTCGCCTGGAAGAAGTCTCTCAATCTTATCTATATCACTCATATACACTCACTAAATATCAAACTTTTTTCTACTCTATAATTAATCATAACCTCTTTAACTCGTCGATTAGTTTTATATTATCTTCATGCGTTTTAACAGCAACTCGAAAATACCCTTCTTTTAACTCTCTGTAGTTACTGCAATCACGAATCATTATTCCCTGTTTTAATAACAAATCATAGAGAGGTTTTTCGCTATAAAGAAACAAGTAATTAGCAACGGAATCATATACTTTGATTCCAAGTTTACTTAGTTCTCCCTGTAAATAATCTCTTTCTTTTTTTACATATTCAGTCGTTTCAGTTATAAAGTCTTTACACTTAGTGCATTCTATACCTGCGATCTGTGCAATGCCCGATACATTCCATTCAGGAAGATGCTTTCTAATCGAATCATTAAGTGATTCATCAGAGCAAATCGCATATCCTAATCTAACTGATGGAATTGCATATATCTTGGTAAAGGAACGAGCAATAATCAAGTTAGGATAATTATCAATCAATCCAATCATAGATTCCTCGTCAGTGAATTCTATAAAGCATTCATCCAATATAACCTTGATATTCTTCTTGTTACATGCATCCAATATGTCGATAAGCAAACCTTTATCTATAGGTGCTCCCGTCGGATTATTGGGATTGGCAAAAATAATGCAATCTACACCATTAAGAATATTCAAGAATTCTTCGGTTAATCTATACCCATCTTCCTCTTTCATAGGATAAAAGGTTATATCTTCACTTACATTTGAAAAAGTATATTCATATCCATAAAAAGACGGTACCGGGATAACTACTTTTTTAGGTCTTAATGTATTGGCAATTGCCATGAAAATCTCTGATGATCCATTACCAAAAATCAGATTTTCTTTTTTTACGCCCATTTTTTTTGCACAAGCTTCTGTTAATTGCTCACATCTGATGTCAGGATATACGTCAACATTTTTAATCGCTTCCATCATTGCCTGTTTAACGCTAATAGGAACTCCCATTGGATTAACATTAACGGAATAATCAATATTCACTTTATTGGTATAGACGTTTCCGCCATGAATATTCTTAATCACAATCTATCCTCTTAACCAAAGTATTTCCCATATAACAAGCAATATAAGTGTACATATTACCATGCAGATAAATGCTGTTATATACATTAATCTACAGATTCTTTTTATATCATCTCTTTCAATGCTTCTATTATCATCACCGATATATGGCTTACTTACGAGCTTACCATAATAATATGCATCACCGGCAAGTCTTACTCTAAGAGCACCTGCGCATACTGACTCTGTCTGTGCAGAGTTGGGGCTCGAATGATTATATCTGTCACGCTTGAATATCTTGATAGCATTCTTAAATGAGTAATTCTTACCACCCAATAGTGATGACAAAATCATTAGAATCGCACTGATTCTTGCAGGTAGAAAGTTAACGATGTCATCCAATTTTGCAGCTGCTCTTCCAAAGTATAAGTATCTATCATTCTTATAACCCATCATGGAATCCATAGTATTGACTGCCTTGTAGGCGAATCCAAGTATAGGTCCTCCGATGCAGGTAAAAAGCATTGGGGCAATCACGCCATCTGATGTATTTTCTGCCACAGTTTCAACTGCTGCTTTTATTACGCCTTCTTCGCTAAGACTCTCTGTATCACGGCCTACAATCATTGACACTGCTTTTCTTGCATCATACAATGTGCCATTATTAAGCGCCTTATATACTTTCATACTCTCTACTCGAAGGCTCTTAGTCGCCAAGATAAAGTATGTCATTATTACTTCAACAATAAGACCTAAATATATGTTAATGAAATATGCACCGATTACTATAAAAGCGCATACAACAAATGTAAGACCCAATACTATTATTACAGTCAATAATCCTAATGCTATTTTTTTGTTATTATCTTTGCTATTATTATTTTCTGTATTCGTATCGTTAGGAACTTCGTTTTTCTTATCACGTAAGAACAGCTTTTCAAGGAGCGCTATTAATGCTCCTATTATTCGTACAGGATGATAAAGCCAATGTGGATCTCCAACAATAAGGTCCAAGAAAAAACCTAATACGAAGGCAACTATATGAGATAAAAAATAAAATTTTATATCACTCATTTTTCAGATAAATCTCTAATATATACAGTTTCTGATATGTATTATTTCTGTTAAGTAAAACAATTAATTATTTAGTTTCTTTACAGTTTTGACTTTACTGACATGCGGTTCGTATCATAAGAATACACACACACATATCCAAGTCCTGTTGATACCATGCAATCATAATAATTCATGGAAGCATAGATACTTAAGAGCGCCATTACAGTTCCACCATGTCCTACTATCGCCATACTCTTAAGACCTTTTTTTGATGCAATCTCAAGCACCTTGGTAAAACCAATCTTTGCTCTTTCACAATGCTCTGCCTTGCTTTCTCCACCCGGGAATGCATCTTCACCATTGGAATCAATCCATTTTTGATATAAAGGATTATCTTTTAGGTCCTCGTAATTCTTGCCCTCGAACTCACCAAAATCTGTCTCGTCAAATTCATCGATGATAATCGGATCAAGTGTTGGATATATGATCTTGGCAGTATGGAGTGCTCTAAGCTGCGAACTCGAAAACAAATAATCTACAGAGGGATAGCGGTCTTCTGCCTTGTTTTTTATAAGTTTTTCAATCCCATCATCTAGAAGATCGTCATTGTTTTTTTTACCACAGTATCTCTTTTCCAGATTGTTTTTTGTCATACCATGACGAATCAAAATAATCTCTATTTTATTTTCTGAGGAATCCCGCATATAATCCTCTCCACTTCTTCAGCGTTCTCAGCAAGGCTAATAAGTATTCTGCCTGTTCTTTCTCTATACACTCTCTCAAAAGGATCCATTGGAACAATACCATTTCCAATCTCATCGCATATAATGATGCAATCCGGATTCTTTTTCACAAAAGAAGCTATCTCTTCTTCCGGTCTGCCACCTTCTTTTATACGCTTCTTAATAATTCTATGAAGAGTATTGATTACAATCTTAGAGCCTGACCTTGATTCCAATTCTTCTTTCGTAGGAAGTTCGTAATCAAATACATTTTTCTCATCGATATTATATTTTTTTATTACGTAATCAAGCTTACCCTGTGCGTAACCGCCTATTATCAATTTCATATTTGGCTTAACCCCTTTACTTACCGCTTAACTATCAGTCTTAAAACTGTGCATGTTATTGAGATTGCTATCAATGTATTTCTCTCAAGAATCATAAGGAAATATCCTGCGGTATCTCCTGTTACTCCGCCGAATTCTTTTTTAGTTTTTAAGTAATAATATAACAATGTTAATACCGCTATTATCACTACGGCAGTAGCATAAAAGACATTGATAATTCCCATGACTGCTATGCAAATAAGCGCTTCGATTATTACTACAACACTAACCAACACCTTTGACGAATTCTTCGAAAATGTGTTGAGTGTTCCTTCTCTTGCACTCTTAAAGTTAATAGCACATAGACCGCTTAAACATCTTGATAATACAAAAGTAATACAAAAGACAAGTATCACATTCGTATTGTGTAATGTTGAAAAGAAACCTATATACAATAACTCGAAAAGGGTTAACATTATTACAGAGAATGCTCCGATATGAGGATCCTTTAGAATCTCAAGTTTCTTTTCTTTGTCACGATATGAATGAAGTGCATCCATCGTATCCATGAATCCATCCACATGTATTCCGCCCGTTATGATAATGGGAATTGCCGCTGTGATACATATCCTCAAAAACTCCGGTAATTCAAAGTAAATGCACAGATAGTTCCAGCCATATATCAGTCCACCGATTACTATTCCAATAAGAGGAAAGAAAATGAATACATATTTCATGTCTTCTTCCTTCCATTCACATCTTGGAACAGGAATCTTCGAATACATCGATAATGCAATTAGAAATGATCTTATTATTCGCATTATTTAATCCTTACTTTTATTCCTACAACTGCTTCATACGCTTCATCAGAAACATCAATTAGTTCTCTGTTTATTTGACCTAACGCCTTGATATAATCACGCGTGGATTCGTCATATTCCGAACCCGATTCGAATATATTGTTGCTGACTATAACCAAATTGTCGCATTCCTTTGCTAAAGTCTTAATACCATTAACAACATTGTTCACTGTGTCTTCTATAGATGTAATCTCAGTTCCAAAAAACATTTCATTGGCAGTTAGATTGGATACACATTCAAGCAATACATTCTTTTGGGTATCCATTTCTTTTAAAGCATTCTCAATATTACTTGGACACTCAATCGTAACGAAGTTTTTTTCTCTTCTTTGTTCTCTGTGCTTGGCTACTCTCTCGATGTTTTCTTCATCGTTGCCAACTTTCATCGTAGCAATGTAATACTTCCTAGAACTGCAAAGAGAACATATAGTATCTTCCGCTATCTTAGATTTTCCACTGGCGCTACCGCCCAATATCAAAATAGTCATTAATTCATTCTCTCGTATTTATCCATCTCAAGATCATCGAATCGTGCTGCGTTATTATATACGCTTAATGCAATATCCAATAGCGAGATGTACATTAATGCTCCTGTGCCTTCTCCAAGCGCCATATTGGCATCTATAACTGCATTAAGGCCTAACTCATCAAGTATTAATGAAGAAGCTGTCTCCTTGCCCTTATGCGATGCGAAAAGATATTCCTTAACAGTGGGGTTTATCTTACAAGCAAGAAGTGCTGCCGCCTGCGTAATAACCCCATCCAAAACAATAGGGATACCGTAAAGCGCACCACCTATACACACACCCGTAAGAGCTGCTATATCATATCCACCCACACTTTGAAGAACTGTAAATGCATCCGCATTATTTAAGTCATATTTATGTATAGCTTCATCTATAACTCTTATCTTTTTATTAAGGCCATCATCACTTAATCCTGCGCCTCTTCCTGCAACTTTCTTACCGTCAAGATTAAGTAATGCAGCACATATAGCAGAACTTGTCGTGGTATTACCAATACCCATTTCTCCAAGTGCTATTAGCTCATAACCTTTTTCTTGTAATTCATATGCTGCATTGATACCGACAAGTATCGCATCAAGCATCTCTTTTTCAGTCATTGCTGTTTCCAACAAAAAGTTTCTGCTTGAACGTCTTATCTTTTTATCAATTAGGCCTGCAACTTTTTCATCGCTATCAATACCAACATCATATACAAAACAATCAGCCGATATTTCTTTCACCATTGCAGCTGCAGATGACTTTCCGCGAAGTATATTCTTAACTACTTTGAGAGTTACTTCTTTACCGCTTTGTGATACACCTTCATCGACGATTCCATTATCAGAACTCATGATTACAAGCGCTCTCTTTTTTATCGATATATCAGTGCTTCCTTTTATCGATGCAATTCTTGCTATGGAGTCTTCGAATACTCCCAGTCCATCAAGCGGCTTGGCAATCTTATCTATGATTTCCTTCGCTTGTCTATATACATTCTCATCAGGCTTATTAACCTTCAAGTCGCTAAAGAATTCTATATCTATACTATTCAATTTTTGCTTCTCTAAGCATTGCATAGATTTCTCCCATATTGAGATGTTCTCTTAAAATATCAGCCATTCGATCATATTCTTGTTCTTTATATGACGAATAATCCATAATGGCATTTTTATCTATCGATACATTTTTCTTTTTAGCAAGTGCATCAACTATCGCTGAAGCTATCACCTTTTGATCAAATATGCCATGAATGTACGTACCATATACATTGCCTAATTCGACAACTTCATCATCCTTTTTATCTGATGAAACCGTCGTCTCTCCTACGTGAATTTCGTATCCCTCATACTCAAGACCTGATACATCTGAAAAGATACCTTCAAGCGAATTGATATGGCCTCTTTTTTGTGTACGAGTTTTTTCTTTTTGCAAAACCGTATCAATATCCAAAAGTCCAAGTCCTTTGATACTTCCGCCGCACTCTATAGAATCCGGATCGCTGATAGAATTGCCAAGCATTTGATATCCTCCGCAGATTCCAAATACAGGCACATTCTCGGACATCTTTTTGACCATCGACTCGATGCCGTTTTCACGCATCCACTTGAGATCTCCAATGGTATTCTTACTACCCGGAAGGATAACCATGTCAGCACCTTCAAGATCATCAGGCTTAGTCACATATCTAATCGATACGCCATCAATCTGTTCAAAAACATTAAAGTCTGTAAAATTGGATATGCGAGGAAATCTAACAACAACAATGTCTATAACGCCACGAGTCTTGTTATCAAATCTGTCAGATAGAGAATCTTCATCTTCAAGTCTTACATCCATGTAAGGAAGAACACCCGTTACGCTTATGCCGCTTCTTTCTTCTATCATCGTTATACCGGGATCAAGGATGGTCTTATCACCCCTAAACTTATTGATAATTAGACCTTTTATCCTATCCCTCTCACTGTCCTCCAAAAGCATCACAGTGCCTAAAAGTTGTGCAAATACACCGCCTCTATCTATATCAGCAACAAGAAGAACAGGTGCATCAACAATCTCTGCCATACCCATGTTGACAATATCGTTATCCTTAAGATTAATCTCTGCGGGGCTTCCTGCACCCTCTATCACTATAACGTCAGCCATGCTCTCAAGCCTTTTAAATGCTTTTTTGATATCAGGAATAAGCTTAGTTTTATATTCAAAATATTCTCTGGCTTTCATATTGCCGATTACTTCGCCATTGACTATAACCTGAGATCCCACGGAATCGGTCGGTTTTAAAAGAATGGGATTCATGCATACATCGGGCTTTATGCCTGCCGCTTCAGCCTGCATAACTTGAGCTCTGCCCATCTCCAAGCCATCTTCAGTTATGTATGAATTAAGCGCCATATTCTGCGACTTGAAAGGCGCAACCCTTAATCCATCCTGTTTAAATATTCTGCAAAGACCTGCCACGAGAAAGCTCTTACCAACTCCCGACATAGTCCCTTGCACCATTATGACCTTAGCCATAGTAATCTCCGTTAACTAAAACAACCCAATATTTTTATCCAATGCGAATGATCCAAGACTATCGTTAATACCAAATAATTCGCATATATAATCCCTATCAAATATCTTGCTTACAGTACCGAATCTGTCGACGTATTCTCCCTTAAGACAGAGAACCTTATCCGATATACTCTTAGCCAATTCAAGTTCATGTAACGACATAATAACTGTCAGGTTCTTTTCTTTTTTCATCTTTTCTATTACTGAAAAAAACTCAAGCTTGTATCTGATATCAAGAAACGAAGTCGGCTCATCAAGAAGTATTATCTGAGGTTCCTGACAGAGAACCTTCGCAAGCAATACTCTTTGTTTTTGACCATCACTTATCTTGGAATAATCCGAATCTTTAAGATCATATATTCCGACAGTCTTCATAGTCTCTTCAACAATCTTTTTATCATTCTCTGAAAGTATTCCAAAACGGCCCGTATATGGATATCTGCCGGCCGCAACAACTTCCTCGCAGCTCATCATCTCGCCCTTAATCCTGTCAGTAAAAAGAACTGCCATTTTCTTGGATAACTCGCTACTGCTAATGTTTTGCATATCCTTACTATCCAAATATATGCATCCACTGATGCTCTCCAATTGCTTGGCAATACTTTTAAGGACTGTGGATTTACCGGCTCCGTTAGGTCCGATAATGGATAAAATCTCACCCTTATTAACACCTATATCAATGTTCTTGATAAGAGGCTTATTATCATATCCAACTACTAATTCTTTTGTAGAAAAATAAAAAACTGACATATCTAATTCCAAATTTAATCCATTGTTTTCTTCTTTTTATCAAGAAGAATAATGATAACTACAGGTGCACCAAATACCGCCGTAACTGTGCTTATATTAAGTTCTGTCGGCGATAGTATATTTCTTGCCAATAGATCACAAAACAGGCAGAATACACTTCCACCTAAAAAGCTAGCCGGTATCATAATGATTGGTCTATTGGTATTGAAAAGTTTTCTGATAAGATGCGGAACTGCTATACCCACAAACGATATAGGACCTGCAAATGCAACAATACAAGCTGACAGAATGCTTGATAATATTACTATGCCAACACGTAAAGCTTTGATATTTACACCCATGGATGACGCATGTGAATCACCTATGATGTAAGCATCAAGAGGTTTTGATAAGAACAATACAACTATGAATGATACAAAAACCATTACTGTCATTATCTCTACATTGCTCCAGGTAATGCCTGAAAAGCTGCCTCTTGACCAGTTATGAAGATTAACTATATCTGCATCCGATGCGAATGTTACAACTAATTCTGTAATAGCAGAACAGATGTATCCAATCATTACACCGCACACAACAAGCATTGACATTGATTTAATTCTCTTGGTTAAAAGCAGAACGAATCCAAGTGATATTAATGAACCTACAAACGCTGATACAACAAGTGTCAGACTATTGCTTTTTAATGAATTGGACATTAAGAATACCATCGTAAGCGCAACGCACATCTTAGCACCTGATGATATACCTAAAACAAAAGGTCCTGCTATGGGATTACGAAAGAATGTCTGAAGTAAATATCCAGATAGTGCCAGAGCACCGCCAAGTATAATAACAGCTACACTTCTGGGTAATCTGATATTCCATATAATTGTTGATACGGTGGGATCCGTTGAATTCGAAAACAGAGATTTAACAATCTGCGATATGTCAATCCTCACGCTTCCTATCGCAACATTAAGCAAAAAGAATATAAAGATACCGATTATCAGTATCCAAAATGCAACTATACATCTGATTGTTTTCTTCTTACTCATATGAATTATCGATTGCCCTCAGCCGTTAATTATCTTCGATTTTTCTGTTTTTCCGACTTATCTTTTTTATTGAAGTCTGAATAGGTAATGAAGATTATCTTCTTTACCATTCAATACATTATTGATATCTTCAATCATGTATCCGACAGAGAGTGACTGTTGATACATATCATTGGTAGTACACCAAACATTACCTTCTTTTACCGCCTTAAAATCCTTAAGCAATTCACTCTTGGCGAATAGTTCTTCGAGACTCTCAACTCCGCCGTCAACTGAGCTATTGTATATAATGATGTCAGCATCCTTGGCATCAGCATAGAATTGCTCAATAGACATGTTGGAATCTTCGCCTTCGAGGTTATCGTAGATATACTTACCGCCTGCAAGTTCAATCATCTTGGGAATATAATCCGATGTTTTTCTTGCCTGAATCAGATTGTTGGAAGTTATATAAAAATATGCGACGGTTTTATCCGTTGCTTCTAAACTTTCAACAGAATCTACTATCTCTCTTTGCTCATCAAATATATTTGCAGCCAGTGCATCTTCGCCAAGTAATGCTCCAAAAAACTTAACCCATTCAACTCTTCCAAGAGGATGATCTTCATAGTTGGAATACTCTACCATAACAGGAATTCCAAATCCCTCGAACTTTTCCTTAACTTCGGGAGAATGAAATATCATTGTATTCTCAACTATCAATGAACAATTCCCTGATACTATCATTTCGTAATCAGGCTTGGAATACTTGCCTGCATATAGCATATCTCCTCTTTGCATAGCATCGGCTGCTTCTTTTATATACCAATCTTCCTGCTTTTTTCCTGAATACTTAATAGCATCTATTCCATCAAGAGAAGCGAACATATCCATAACAGCTGACGCAACGATATACATGTTCTCAACCGGCCTTACAATTACAAACACGTCCTCGTCAACATCTTTTGGTTCTTCCTTACCCTCAGGTACAATGAGAAATCTCGCATTGTCTTCTGTCGTCATAAGAAGCACATATCCGTCTTCATAGTAAAACACTCTAAACTTTTTTGCATAGTCTCTACCAAGTTCTCCTGTATAAACAAGAGACTCGGATATATCTGCTTCTTGAGGCATTGTTGCTACTTGAATGCCGTTCGATGTACCACTATTCTCAATGCTCTCTACATACGAATTATTATCGCTATAAATAACAGAAGAAGGACTGCCGCACCCCGAAAAGCCCGACAGCCCAATCATAACAATACTAGCTATAGCAATAATCTTAGTTCTTATATGCATACTTACACCTCATGTTTTGTATGCTATTTTGCCTCCTTAAGAGAATCAGAATTAAATGTAATCTTGTATTCAATCTCATGGGGCTTACTCATCGCTACGGTATCGGCAATTACATCTACGGATCCTTCAAGCGACTTAACCGGTATCTCAAATACGGAGTTTCCTTCTTCATTAACGGGAAGATATTTAACTCCGTCGACAATCATATAATCATAGTTGGGACTGTTCCACTCTACTATAAGTACATAACCATCATCAGTCTTTTTAACTGCACTGGGAGATGATATGGTAGCTTTGCCCGTACCGCCTTCCAATGTAACTTCTATTGTATAATCCCCTTTTAATGCACTTCCATCATTGCTTTCTTTATCTGAATCATCAGAATTCGAAGCATCCTTTTTTACAGGATTAGAAACGCTTACTTTATGGTCATACCATTTCCCCTTGGTACCTATAAGCGCTACATCAAATTCATCATCTAGATAAGGCACAGGAATATCGAAACCATGAACCTCTTCAGTAGTTCCATCTTTATAATCAATGGTATCTACAGTAGGCTCAAGTAAAGTAGCTCCATCTTTTGCTGCATCCTCTGCCAATCCTGAGTACAGATTAAGAATTGATTTTGACGGAAGAGAGATGTGAATGGTCATCTTACCATCTGATACAGTAAGTTTCCCTTTCCCATCGCACATCTCATTTACATGAAACATACTGCTATCCGTATTGAAATCAGCCAGATAAACACCATCTTCCAGTTCACATATATATGTATTGCTTTCCTCATTATCCCCTTCTTCGACAAATGAATCGGAATCGGTAAGTTTAGCTTCATTGACTATATTATCGATTGGAACAGTAGGTTCTATGTTGTTATCACAGCCCAAAAGCAGGGACATCGAAAATAAAATCCCTATCATATATATAAATTTTTTATTCATAATCTCTGTCCCTGCCCTTCGACTAATATTTCTTTATAATCCGTAATCAATTAAAATGTTATGAATTATTACTTAATAACTGCTTTTGTATGTTCAACATAAAGCTTCTGAACTTCTTCGATTCTTCCGAGTCCTTCGATCTGTGTGTCTACCTTATCGAACTTGCCTGAAGCGTTGAACATGCTCTTCCAAGAATCTTCATCGTCACCTGCCATATCGTTGTTGGCATGATCTCCTGCAACAACCATAAGAGGTCTTAATACTACCTTCTTGTAACCTGCTGCAGCTACTGCCTCGATAACATTTTCGCATGCTGTCTCTTCAGGTTCGCCTTCAACTGTACCGACGAATACATTTTCATATCCGAGTTCTTTCATCTGTGACTGCATCTGGCTGTAAGATACCTTGGCTGCATGTGATGTACCGTGTCCCATGAATACGAATGCGTATCCGTCTTCTTTTGCTGCATCAAGACTGTCATATCCGGCAACTGCCACTGCTGACTTAACTACTGCTTCTGCAACAGCCTTCTTGTCATCATTGACTGCGTTGGCATCTTTTCCAACCTCTCCGAGAAGGGGCTCTGCTATCTTAACAGACTCAAATTTATCTTCGTACTTCTTAACAGCATCAGTAAGTTCATCGTACTCAGCGCCATGCATAAGATGTGTGGGCTGGATAACCAGATTCTTAACACCGTTAGCAACTGCTCTCTCAAGTGCCTGGTCCATGTTATCAATCTTCTCATCATCTCTTGCCTGAACATGATTTATAATAATCTGTGCCGTGAATGCTCTTCTTACAGACCAATCGGGGAATGCCGCTGCAAGTGCATCCTCAATGCCTTTGATATCATTGGCTCTTGAATCGTTGAAAGATGTACCGAAGCTTACTACAAGTAACTCATTCTCACCTATTCCATCTGCATTCTTGGGATCATCCTTGGATGCATCTCCTGTATCTCTACCAAAGTAATCGGGATCTGCTTCTTCACCTTCAACAAGTTCCTTCTGTGCATCTGTTAGCGCATCCCATGCTTCCTTAGCTGCCTTGCACTGTGCATCTGTTTCATCTGTTCTTTCCTGAACATAGATAGCGTCGATAAGTGCTGCTACTTCATCTGCCTTCATCTGATCTTCGTTCTCCTCAACGGGGGGTTCTTCTGTTACTCCGGGGTCTTCGATAACGACAGGCTCGGGATCAACCATTACATTACCCTGTCCATTGTCACATCCTGCAAGGCATACTGTTGAAAGAATACCTGCAATGGCAAATGCCAAAAATCTCTTTTTCATATTATCCTCCTTAGACCATTAGGTCTTAATAATATTGTTCCCCAAACAATATCATCTTTGCATAATACGTTCCCATACACGGGTCTGCGCATAAAAAAAGCCTCTACCTCACGGTAAAGACTAACAAAAAAGAACGCAAATAAACGGATTAAAACTAATCCGATTCTTTTTCATACAGCCAATTACTCGTGGCTTGGAATACTTCCTCGTACAGCGTCCGGCAGGTCTCCCGACTCAGATTCAACATTCATACCGCCTTCCCGTATTACCAGTGGCATATTGGTATGAACTCCTCTTCACGGTGACGAGTTCGCACAGGATTCGCACCTGTTTCCCTTTTCACCAAAGCAGATAATTACTATCTCTTTGACACCTTACGCTTTATTCAACTTGAAAAATAGTAACACATTGCCTGTATATTTTCAATATAACAGTTAACTAAATAATATGTTTGATTATACTTATAATCTATATTTTTTAATAACACATTACGGCACAGGATGGACTTGAACCACCAACTTCGGTCTATGAAACCTATGCCATTCCAGCGGCCACTGCACCAATTATCTGTTCGATAACATATATTTTTTACGTAATTTCTTATTCTTTTATCAATTCAGCCATATACTTTGATGATATTTCAAGTACGTCAGGATTGGCTATGAACTTGGGATGATGATATGTATATCCCTTTCCACTTCCAATCAAAACATACAGGCTCTTCTTACCGCTTCCCTTGGGAGCATAATCTCCGAAGTCATCACCAATAAGCATATTATCTCTTTTACCTGTTTTAAGATTAAGAGCGTTTGCCACTTTTAATGACTTTTCATACAGTTCTTCATCGTTAAAAGTTACATGTGATCCTTCCTGCCACTCAATATCTATAGTAACGTTATTGAGGCTTGCAAAAGCTTTTACGGCGTTATTGAATTCGTCTTTAATCTCGCTTCTTACACTATCATCAAGCGTTCTAATTGTGCCTTCCAGTTCGCCCGACTCAGGTATAACATTCCATATATTTCCTGCATTAATTCTTGTTATAGAGATTACCCTGGGCGAAAAAGCATCAACATGTCTGTCAGAACGTGAATATATCCAGTTGGCTATATCAGTAATCACACTTATCGGATTCTCGCCTTCGTGCGGAATCGCTGCATGAGAGCCTACACCTTTAACAATAATCTTGAATCTGTCAACAGAAGACGTAACTCCTCCTTGTGACGTCTCTATTATCCCCACTTCTCTAAAAGGATCAACATGAAAAGCATAGAACTCATCTATATCTTTTGTAACTCCTGTCTTAATTACATTTCTTGCACCGTCAAAAACTTCTTCACCGGGTTGAAAAAGAATATATACATTTCCTTTTACATTAGCTTTATTCTTATTCAAAATAGATGCTGTCATTAGTCCTGATACGAGATGAATATCATGTCCGCACGCATGCATAACTCCCTCGTTTTTTGACGCATACTCAAGACCGCTTTCTTCCGTAACTGGAAGAGCATCTATATCTGCGCGAAGCAATCTGTTATTACCGCTTTTTTCACCTCTGATCACGGCAAGAGCTCCTGTTTCAAGATTAAGAGGAACTTCTTCAATATTCTCTTCTTTTAATATCTCTTTTATTCTCTTGGTGGTTTCGTATTCCTTGAATCCCACTTCGGGATGTGAATGAAACCATTCGAATTCTTTTCTGTAATCTCTTGCCATAATAACCTCGTATTAACCTATATCGAGTAAGAAAATCTCTGAAGGTATCTCTCCAAAAACTTCTGTGTTCTCTCGTTTTTGGGATTGGTAAAAAACTCTGACGGAGTTGCTGTCTCAATTATCTGTCCCTCTGACATAAATGCTACTTTATCAGCAACATCTCTGGCAAAATCCATCTCGTGAGTAACTATAAGCATGGTAACTTTTTCTTCTGCAACTTTTCTGATAACTCTCTGTACTTCTCCTACAAGTTCGGGATCGAGTGCGGATGTGGGTTCGTCAAAAAGAATAATCTTAGGATCAAGTGCAAGCGCTCTTGATATCGCAACTCTTTGTTTTTGACCACCTGATAAAGTGGAAGGGTACTGATTAGCCTGTTCCAAAAGACCTACTTTATCAAGATATTTTCTGCCTATCTCTATTGCCTCGGACTTGCTCTTTTTCCTGACTGTAATAAGTGCTTCGGTTACATTTTCAAGAGCGGTCTTATTAGCAAAAAGACCAAAGTTTTGGAACACCATTGCTGTTCTTCTTCTTGCTTCCAACTTAACATGCTTATTAATCTTACTTGCTGTAAAACTGTAATCATTAATTCTTACATCTCCTGCATCAGGAGTTTCCAAGAGATTAATACATCTTAAAAGTGTGGACTTACCCGAACCACTTGAACCAAGAAGCGCTACTGTCTCACCTTCGTTAACGGTTAGATCTACGCCCTTAAGCACGTGATTGTTGCCAAACTTTTTATGTATATTATTCATTTCTATCATTACATTACTCATCACGCACTCTCCTTGTTTCTCTTCTCAATGAATGCCACTATTCTCTCTAAGATGATACATAATCCCCAATAGATTAATGCTGCATCTATGTACGCTTCAAAGAATCTTGATGCTCTTCCTGCCTGTATCTTGGCCTGTCCCATAATCTCCGGTACTGCTGCCGTAAAAGCTAACGATGTATCTTTTAAAAGTCCTATAAAAAAGTTAGCGAATACAGGTAAACTTATCTTTGCTGCCTGAGGTAACACTATTCTTATCATCGCCTGCCACATTGTCATACCGACTGATTCTGCCGCTTCCATCTGGCCCTTATCGACAGCCAATATCGACGCTCTGATTGATTCAGTAAGATATGCTCCTGCATTAAGTGAGTAAGCTATAAACATAAATACTACTGCAGGTATCCAGGAAATATCGATCTTGGTTCCGAATTTAAAGTTGATTAATTTTATAAGTATGGGGAATGCGTAATAGATTAACAGAATTTGAACTACAAGCGGTGTGCCTCTGACAAATGATACATAAAGACCTGTAAGCTTATTGAGTACCGGAACTTTATATATCTTAAACAATGCTCCGAACAATCCTATTACGATTCCGACTGCGAAACCAACCACTGCGATCATGATTGTAAAAGGTATACCCTTAAGAATCGATGGGATGATTTCTATCATGAATTGAAAATCAAATATCTTGCCCATTTACTGCCTCTTTCTTAAAACCCGCATTGCCTCAAATGAGAAGCAACGCGGGTTAATCGTCTTATTCGGGACGAACGTCTGTGTAATCAGCTTCGAACCATTCCTTGGAAAGCTCAGCAAGTGCACCGCTTTCTTTAAGCTTAGCTAATGCTGCATCTACTCTAGCGTGGATTTCCTTGCCCTGCTCATCCTGTGCGAAGATGAAGTGAACGGGTACCTGATCTACGGGCTTACCAACGGGCTTAACCTTAAGTCCCTGAACTTCTGCCTTGCTTACTGCTACTGCAGGATCGTTAAGTGTTGCTGCGATTCTTCCGTTGTCAATGTCCTGTAAGATTGTTGTTACGTCTTCGTTGTAGTACTGAATCTTTAACTGATTGTTAGCGTCGTGCTCTTCATTCCAAATCTCTGCTTCTTCGTTGTGGTTATCACCTACTGTAAGGCCTAAAACTCCGCCTGATGCAACGAGATCTTCGAATGATGTTACTGTATCGTTGTCACTTCTTACGATGAGCTGGTTGGTAGCTACGAAGTATGTATTCTCTGTAAGATAGTATTTTGCCTGTCTTTCCTCGTTACTTGCAATCTGGTTAGCAAGCATCTGGAACTTACCTGAATCAAGTCCGGGGAAGAGTGATTCCCATGCTCCTGATTCGAATTCGAAGTGAAGTGAAGGATCAACTTCTTCAATCTTTCTAACTACTTCGATATCGTATCCTGTAAGATAATCATTCTCATCATAGTAGCTGAAAGGTGCGTATGTACCCATTGTTCCAACATGAACTGTGATTAATTCTTTCTCAGGTGCTACTGCTTCTCCCTCATCTGTTGTAGCACCATTGTCTGCTGCATTAGCTTCAACTTTATTAACCTCTGTATCAGTATTAATAGGTGCTGCTGCGCCATTGCTCACGCAACCTGCTAAACCTGCTGTTACAAGTGAAAGTGCCAAAATGTTAGTAAATATTCTCTTTTTCATAATTTTTTCCTCTTTTCTGCGACTCCTAATATCGCGCTAAATTTTTTAATCTATCTTGTAAGTAACCCTGCATCCAGTACAAACTGATTGCCTGTCATGTATCTTGCATCTTCGCTTGCTATGTATTTTACAGCAGCTACAATGTCAGATGTTTCAACCCAAGGAACGGGAAGCAGATTTCCTGCGCTTCTCTCCGCTATCTCAATGGGCGTTGTGCCTTCAAGTTCTGCCAATCCGTCATTCATGGGAGTGTTAACTCCTGTCGGATGAAGCGATACAACTCTGATACCGTAAGGTGCGAGTTCTATTGCCTGTGACTTGGTAAGACCAACCAATCCATGCTTGGATGCTGAATAATGACTCATTCTGTTCATACCCCTAAGACCTGCAATTGATGAATTATAAATGATCACTCCTTTCTTTTTTTCAATGAGGTGCGGAATAACATATTTGGATACCAACCATCCTCCTCTTAAGTTAATCTCTATCATTGCATCCCATTGTTCTTCTGTTAATTCCCAGGAATTACCGTATGCGGCAATTCCGGCATTGCTGAATAATATGTCGATTCCGCCGAATTCCTTAACACCTCGCTCAACTGCTTCCTTGACGTCTTCTCCTTTTCTTACATCGCCGGCGTAAATGACAATCTTGCCTCCGGCTTTTTCTACATCATCTTTGAGTTTCTCAAGATCCTCATTGGATGATCTGTTGTATGCCGGATATGCTATTTTTTCTCCGAGGTCAAAAGCTATGATGTTAGCTCCTTCCTCTGCAAATCCAAGTGCTACGGCTCTTCCCTGGCCCTTGGCTGCTCCTGTAATAAATACTGTTTTATTCTGAAATTCTTTGCTCATTGTTTTATCTCCTATCTTTATTGTTAAACCATTCTGTAAATCTCTTTTTACATGCAAGCGCACATGGTGCTTCACATATACCGCCCTCAGATGTGCACTTATATTTTTCAGGCATCTCGCGGCCCATCCTATCCATCACTTCAACTGCTTCATCAAAAGGTATCACTGCGCTTCTTCCTGATAATGCCAAGTCTGCAAATGTGATTGCCATGATTGAACTTGTAACGAATCTAGATAGACAAGGTTGATTGTCTCCTCCGGGGATTGGATCGCATGCCCATCCAAGTGAACTTTGAAGTGCCAGGGAAGCTGCATTCTCAATCTCCTTAGCGGTACCTCCTTCGAGGTAAGTAATCGCTGCTGCCGTCATCGCCTGACATACTCCGCATTCTCCGGCGCATCCTGTAATCTCTCCTGTAGGATCTGACTTCGAATATGCTATAATTCCGACACCTGCTGCCACGAATAAACTCTCAACTATTTTGTCTTCATCTATATGCTTATCCTCTTCAAAAGCTCTTATTGTCGAGTATAGGAATCCGCCTCCTGTTCCCATTGGTCCAGGAACTAATTTCACACCTTTGGTTAATGCCTGTACATTGAATACATATTTAAGTATTCTTGTATTTATACCGCTTTGTATTGATCTTCCTTCTTCAATGTACTTATCCCATTTTCTAAAGTGATATCCGCTATACGGCGTCTCTATTATTCCAACGGGATTAACGTGTGGTGCCTCTGTTTCCAACTCCATCAATCGTCTTCGTTCTCTCATCGTATCGAGTACTTTTTTCTTACTATTTTTTGAAAGAAGTACTTCGTATCTTAATGCTGTCTCATAGAGATTTTCATTAGCTCTTTCGCTTTCATTTATCCAAGTATTAAAGCTATCGAAAAGCTGTATCTTTTCTTCTTCATTTTTCTTGGTAAAAGCTTTATCGTTAATGCTTACTATCTCTATTCTTCCGCCACCGATTGAGTTGCCTTCAAGCGAATACTTTTTATCATCTTCGTCAGTTAGTATGAATCTGACTGCATTGGGATGTTTGTTTTCTAATGTGACATATTCGAATTCGTAATCGATTCCTTCACTTTTTAGAATCTCTTTTATCTCGAATAATCTCTCATCATCGCACTTAAGTCCGTACGCTCCGGCAAGCATTCCGATATCTTCATTCATATGACCGAATGTTCCGGCAAATGAGCCGTTAGCATCAAGTTGAATCTGTATCTTTTTTAATTTCCCTTTTACCAGTTTTCTTGCTTCATTGCCTATCTTACAAGGACCCGCTGTATGAGAACTTGATCCCGGTTGCATTACAGGACCGAATACGTCTTCGAATATGTCAGGTATTAACTTACTCATTTCCTCTTCGTGTAAGGAACGAGTTCGTCATCAAGTGTTACCTGAAGTGTCTTATTGATAAGGTTGGTTGCTATCATGATTGTCGCGAATGCTGTGATTGCAACTATCTGTTCCTCACTCCACTTGGACTTAAGTCTGTCGAAGATTTCTGCGGGTACGTTATTAGCATCTGTTACAATTGCTTTGCCGTAATCAATAAGTATCTTTTCTTCTTCGGTAAATTCAAAATGTTCAAAATCGATTCCTGCATCATCAAGTATCTTTTGGAAAAAGATGCTACATACGAGACAATCATTAGTTGTTGATATCGCGTATGAAAAGAAGTTGACCGCTCTCTCTCCAAGGAAGGATTCAATCTCTGCTTCAAGTGGAAACCACTCCATTAATGCGTGGAAAGCAGGTATTGAATGTATAAGTGTTTTCTTCATGTTGGTGAGTGGTCCGTGTACGCTTACCCACTCATCAATTACTTTTTTGTGTTTTTCATCTGCCTGTTCGTATTCAAGCTGTGATATATATGCCATTGTTTTTTCCTCCTATTTGTATGCTTTTTCAAAAGCCTGTTTTAAATCTGCTATTAAGTCGTCCGCATCTTCAAGACCGATTGAAAGTCTTATTAGATTCTTGGGTATATCTGCGAGTTCATGGTACTTAGGATCAAGCTCGGTATGTGTATTCTCAACTGGGTTAGTAATGAGTGATCTTACGTCTCCGATATTTACGTGATAAGAGAAATTGTTAAGTGCCTTGATGAACTTTCCTTCCTCTTCTCTCGTTCCCTTGAAGCCGAATGATATGAGTGCTCCGGGCCCCTTCTTGAAATCTCTGTCTGCCAATGCTTTATAAGGAGAGTTCTTGGCATATGGATGTCTAACCCATTCAACTTTTTCATGGTTCTCTAAAAACTCAACTATCTTTTTGGTTGTCTCAATCTTCTTATCAAGTCTTACTGATAATGTTGAGAGACCCTGGAGTACCAGGTATGACTCAAACGATCCGAGTGCCCCGCCAAGAAATTCGGTAAAGAACACTTTTAGGGAGGCAATAAGCGGAGCACCTGGCCAGAATTCAATAGGACTTCTGGGGTTATCGTCGAGATCTCTCATCTTCCATTCCTTCTCATAGAATTGAGGGAATTTCTTTTCGTCGTAGTGGAAATCTCCTTTCTCAACTACGAGTCCGGCTATCACATTACCATGTCCGTTAATCTCTTTTGTTGCTGAATAAATCGTTATGTCTGCACCGTGTTCAAATGGCTTGTAAAGATACGGTGTTGCGACTGTGTTATCTACGATTACCGGAACGTTATGTTTATGTGCTATCTTTGCTATCGCATCTATATCGTAGAGCTCTGCATTGGGATTGCTGATTGATTCGAGATACACTGCCTTGGTATTCTCATCTATCAATGCTTCGTATGCTTCAGGATTGTTTCTGTCCTCTACGAACTTGGTTGTTATTCCATACTTGGGAAGGAATTTGATGAGGGCTAACATTGCTGCTCCATATAATGATGAAGAAGATACTATGTTGCCACCGCCCTGTCCTAAGAGAAGTAAGGTGTAGGTCTGTGCAGCCATTCCTGATGAAAGAGCAACTGCAGCTTTACCACCTTCAAGCTTGGCGAATCTCTCTTCGAGAATTGCACCTGTAGGATTACCTACTCTTGAGTAAATTCCACCGCCTTCAGCACCTGTCCATAATCTTCTTGTTCTATCGATATCTACCAGATCGAATGAAGCTGTCTGATAGATGGGAGGGTTAACCGAATGAAAGTGATCGTTGGAATCATATCCGGCTCTGATTGCATCTGTTGAAAATCCGTTATTTATGTTTGACATTTTTGTTCTCCTTATCTAAATCTTTTCTTCTATTTTCTTTTCTTTATTAACTGTTTTGTTGTTATTTCTTTTTAGATTCTTTATTAAATGTTTCATTGTTATTTCTTTTTGATTCTTTATTTAATTGATTGATTCTTTTTATGCCTCATATGCTTTTATTTAGGTTGTTGTTACAAAACTTGGCTTGTGCGAGGCATAAAAAAATCCCGGAAGTTTTTGTCCTTCCGGGATGAATCTAATCAAAACCTGTCCGTTAACATCGGTGCATGACAAAGTTGCCATACACCCAAGGTTTTTCATCTACCCGGGAGAACAGCTTACTACACATACACATACAGCACATATTAAATTGTGAAACTGTTAATGTTTTCATGACTTTCGTTTCCTTTATCATTGATTATGGACTTATTATAATCATACCAACCTACTATGTCAATAGGTATTTATAAAATTTTTTAAAAAAATAAAAAAGCCCTTATTTAGGGCTTTTCTCCGGTTAATCAATTAAGTTCTATCGATCCTGATACATAATATGCGAAGTTTTTATTCTTACAATAACTGTCTATATCTGCTATTACGGATGAATCTTTTGTATATTCCAGAAGATAGATATCGGCTCCTAAGTTGGAATATCTCTCCAGATATTCAGTGAAGTATGCTTTGTCTTCAGGATCACTGACGCCGTGATTTTCATCTTCCCAGTCAATCTTGGTAAATACCGATTCCTGATTAATTCCTGTTATTACATCACTCCATACACCCTTCTTGGAACAGTATGCATCAATGAAGGTATCTCCTCCGTTCATTATCACCGCCTTATTATATCCCTTAAGGCCTTTCATAATGTTCGCAACACCTGAGAGCATCGAATCATTCTGATACATGTAATATACATCGCAGTTATCTACGAAGAAGCCATCCACTCCTTTTTCTATTAAAGCAGGCGCCAGTGTATAGAGCACATAGTTTTGCCATCTTTCATTTGATACATCAATCCATCTCTCTTCTTCCCAATTCTCATAATCTGACAGAGTGATATCAACAAATTCATTATAATATGGTCTGAATGTTTCAAGAGAGCCTATATTAAGATAACTATATACCTTGTGTCCGCCTTTCTTATATTCAGTTATCTGTTCCTTGGTAAAATACTGAGCATCAATCACTATTTCATCATAATCGGCAAACCTGCTTAAGTCTCCTTCATATGATAAGAACACTCCGTACTTACTGTTGTAGCCGGCAGTACTTTTTATACTTTCGATTTTCTCTTCGTCTTCTTCAGTATCTGATGTGATTATTCCTTCTTCAGAATCAGACTTAGTTTGTTCCTTATCGACCGCCTGTTCTTCTTCAGTCTCCACAATAATATTTTCTTCTACGTCATCGTCAATCAAAACTATATCTTTTTTATTACAAGCAAACAGTCCTATTGAAAACAATAGGACCATTGCAATCGACAGTATTTTATTATTTCTTATTACATTATTCATCCCCAATATCATACAAGAGTTGTTCCTCAAATTTCGAAAGAATTAAAACCATATCATTTTTAGTTGCGAAAAAGTTGATTCTATTTGCCATTTTTCTATTATTCATGTTCCAAACTTTTATACCACTTGTTTGCAAATACCTTTTGCTCGTTCGTCGGCGGAAAATCTTTTATATCTGCATAATCCCAGCAACTGAATATATCTTTTTTAATCCTTATTTTCTATCTCGGTAACGTTACCGCCAAATGCAAGTACGTTTTCCCTGTAACACTGCTCTCTGTTTTCATAAGAATCACGGTGCCATGCCGAATCGCTTCTTGTAATATTCTTGGGAACATAATTCGATACGACAGTGCCGTTTTCCGAGAGTTTCAGATAATCGTAATATGTTGCGTCATATGTGATCTTATCCCCTGCGTCGGATGTGTATTCAAGCTTGTAAATAACAACCACTCGGTTTTCACCTTCGCTTGCGTTGGTAATCAAATATGCGCTGTCATATTCTGTATTGTTAAGATGGTATTCAACCCATTCACCGTCTGTGTAATCTGTCTGCGGAGTCTTTCTGGAATTGGTTATTTTATCCTTTCCGGCGTCAATCATATTGTCTATTACATCATCCGTAAGGTCATCTATTGAGATATCATAATTCTCTTTTTGGTATGAAGGCTGCGACTGTTCCCATACTTCTTTGAACGAAGGCATCATTCCCTGCTTAGCCAAAAACCACCAGCTTATGGGTCCAATACTGAAGAAAAGGATAACAAAAATTAGTCCGTATATTTTTGACATAAACGCACGACCCGCCCTGCGAGTGCTCTCGCGTCTTTCCGCTGCCCTTTTGGACTTTTCGTTCTGCTTGAAACGGATTTCTTCCATCTCTTTTTCATGCTCGTGTTCTGCTCTTGTAATCTCGTCCCAGTTTTGTAATTTTTCATGCTCTACATCAGCTTCATCGTATTTAACGGCAAACGCAGCACCGCATGACTTGCAAAAATAGTTCTCACCGTCTTTTTCAATATCACCGCCACAACTCGGGCATTTAAGATTAACTAATTCCATTTTTATCCCCTCTTCTTTTTGTTATTCGTGCTTTAATTCCAATTTTTCTCCGGGCTTTATAATGATTCTTCCCGGGCCGTCAAAAGTCTCAGCTACACTCTCGTCAAATCCAATGTCGTCCTTTGCAGTCTCAACATGATAAGGAATCGAATGTTTTGCATTAATTGCCTTGGCGCATTCAGATGCTTCCTCGGTATTCATATTGAAGACCCCATCGCAGCATAAGAAAGCGTAATCGAGCTCTCTCGCGGAGAAACCAGCCATTGAAGGTGTCGTTGATGTGTCTCCTGAAAAGTATACCTTAGTGCCATCCGAAAAAGTCAAAATGAAGCCAACGCACACCGATTTAGAATGATTGGTATTGTATCCTGCTTCCACACCCTCAACTGTAACATAGCCTAAATCAAATGTTTGATAGCCGTCTCTGTTAAGAGCATCCGACCATTTGATAACTGTGCAGTCCTCATTTCGTTCTTTAATCATATCTTCTTTTGTATGATCATAATGATTATGTGTCTCAAGAATTAAATCTGCCGGAAGGTCATATCCTTCTCCCATAAACGGATCAATGTATATTACCTTGCCCTCAACAGTCACGATTCTTACACTAGCGTGTCCCTGATACAATAAAGTTGTTGCGCCCACCTGCAAATCCTCCTGTGTTTCTTCCGTTTCACCTTCCGTAGATTCTAAAGTCTCCTTTATCTCTTCGTTCTCAGACTCACTAATTATTTCTTCTTTAGGACTTTCTGTTACTTCATTCTTTTGTACACATCCGCCTATTGCACAAAAAGATATGCTAAAAAGCAAAATACCGATTATGCTCTTCATTCTTCTGGCCATTTACTTTTATTCTCCTTTATCTCTCAGCTTATTATCCCGAACCATTTTCCAAATGAATTTTAATTGATTTTTATTGTGTTTTACGGTTTTTTACCCATCATTATCTGCTTAGTTCATCAGCCAGAAGTTCCGACAGATAATACAAAACAGCGCATTCGTTTTCCTGCCAGATTCTCAGGCTTCTTTGAACAGCACAAATAAGATATCCGTATGTATTGTTTCCTTTACGTATACTCGAAATAAGTACTGATTCAAATCCTTTTTGCATAAGTGCATCATAAAAGATTGGAGAATGCTTTTTAACGAGGTCAAGCGAGCTCTCCATGAATAAATCTTCTTTCATGATTTTGGAAATATCTGAAGCATCCTGATCGTATGTTTTATCCTTTACCGAATGCATTCTATTATCTGATAAAACATAATAGAGATCATGAATCTGAAGATTCTCAATTAACTGGGGAAGGACTCTTTGAAGCTTATTCACAAAACCCTTCTCTTCTTCCATACTGCATTTTAACTTATGCATATTGGTATAGATTCCGTTATTGGCAATCTTGTGAATCTCTATATCTTTATGCTTGTCTTTTTCATAGATGGTATAGCAGTTACGGCCTCTGTTTTTACCAAGATATAACATCTTGTCTATAAGGCCGAAAAGATCTGCGTAATCGTCCGCATCAGAAGGAAATGATGCGCAGCCTGAAGTACCTGTGACAAAAGCAGAACCGTTTTCAAAATGAACTTCTATTCTAAGTGCTTTTGAATTGCCGTAAAGATTGTCAAAATAGTTTTTCTTCTTTTCAAATTCTGTATTTTTCAGATCTATTACCAAGAGCTCATCACCGCCAAATCTTCCTACGAGGCCGGAGTCTTTTGTATACTCAGCCAATCCCTTGGTAACGCTCATAAGCACCTTATCGCCGGCACTGTGACCATAATTATCATTAATATATTTGAAATTGTCGAGATCGATTATCGTGAAAGAAAATGGTATTTTATCCGCAATAAGCGAGCGAACGAATTTTACGGAATATGCACGAGATAATACTCCCGTTAAAGGATCCACTATCTCTTCAAGACTTATTTCATCAATAATCTTATCGAAGAAATTGTATTTTCTTAAATCGCTTATTGAATATACTACCTGTGTTCCCTCAAGATTATTCTTACGTCTAATGACATCTGTAATATCAACGAAACTGCCAACCAATCCCACTACCTCGCCGTTTTCATACAGAGGTCTTTTCGATGCAATAATGTCTCTTTCTTCACCACGGATGATACACTTTCCTTGAACCTTGTAAGTACTTTTTCCGGATAAAACAAGTAGCTCATCTTTCTTATAAGGTTCGGGATCCGTATGCCATCCCATGTCCTCATCATTCTTGCCTATCAGTACATCTTCAGATTCAAATCCGTAATAATCCAAAAATGCCTGATTAACACCAAGAAAACGTCTGTCCTTGTCCTTCCAAAATACGCAATCCTGAGAAGTGTTGATAATACTGTCAAATAATTCAACCGTCATTTTCATTGCAAAATCACACATCCTTATAATATTTCGCTCTGTAATTCGAGCAGACTGAGCGATTATTACCTATTCAGTATAATATATTATCGACCGAATTAAAAATTTAATTTAAATACCAGATTTCCAATATCATCCCAATTAAAACAGCGAATATATCTGTCATTAGGGAAAACACATTCCTTATTCCAAGGTCTGTCAAAGACCATAACATTAAGATCAGGCATATGCTCAAAGAACTTAAATGCAGCCGGAGAATCCTCTACTGCGCAGTCAAACTTCATCTTATAGTAGTCTTCAAGTTCAAGATTAAAGTCGCTGTTTTTTATGAAAGAATCTCTACCGTACTTATTAAGGCAATACAACTTAGCTCTTTCCATACCATGCTCATCAAGCCATCTTCTGGAGGGCTCATAAGAACTGTAGGGACGACCTGTTATGATATATACTTCATGCCCACTATCAATCCATCCATTAATGGTATCCGCTGCACCTGGAGTCTCTTCATAAGAAAGAAGTACTTCCGGAAGATGCCCTTCTTTCATTAACTGCTCATACTCTTCATCATTAAGTTTAAAAGAATCCTGAAGATTGAAAAAACGAACCTCTTCATACGGAACATTCTTGCCAAACAATCTGGAAGCTATTCCTGTAAAAGCCTTGGCCGTCTCGCATAAACAATCATCATAATCTACGTATATCTTCATATCCATACCTTAAAAAGTTATCTAATCTTTACTTACTTCTCTTGTTCCTCTTCAGGGTTAATAATCCAAAATACATACTCAATCTCACAATCTTCGTTTATATGAAACTGTGCTGTAATACTAATTGAATTCTCGTAATCAGGACATGATGTACCGGAATAAACATATCCAACATGAGCTGTCATATATACTTTTCCGTCCTTGAACGAAACGTCTACTATATCTGAATAAACAATTCTTTCAAGATTATCATTTTGTCTAATTTTAACTGTAGCACCCTCGTATCTGTTGGAAAATGGAGGCAATACCTCAAATACAGTTACTTCGTTTCTGAATTTATCATAGCTATAACTTATGGATTCATCTATCTTTGTCACTAAATCACTACTGGAAAATCTAGTTACCTTCTTGCCATCGTCATCAACGATAACCAATCCATACAGAGAACATCCCGTTCCGGTTCCTTCGCATTCTGCTATAAGATATTCGTCTTCTCCATCACCATCAACATCGAACTTTTCTATTTTGGGTTCGTATCCTCCTATGGCGATATCAACCTTAATCCATCTGTTTCCATCAACAATGTATGTTTCCATGCTATCTGAATTATGTCTTAAGTAGACAGAACCATCTGAAGAAACATAAAAACTTACCATTTGGGTTAAAACATTATTAGACTGATCCTCCTCGCATAAAGAAATTGCCTCATATATAGTATCATGTACAATTTTGAATCTTCTATGATCAGAACCTAAGCCATCTCCAGCGCAATATCCTCCAGAAAAAGCTCTTTTATCACCATCAAGAACTTCTATTTCAAGGACAGCTCCATCAAATATATCTTCTTCTGACAAATTTTCAGGCAGAGAATCAAAACTTTTATTTTCTAATGTTGTTTTTATGCTTTCCCAAGCATTTTTGGGCATATCTCCTTTGAAAACAAGATAATCACGGTCCGTAGGAGTCGGCTCATTAAAATAATCATAGCCATTTTCCGCCTCCAACCAATACATCGTATAATCATAATGAGAATACGTATCTTTTGTGAAAACATATACACCATAATACGCAGGATCATATCCTATTACGCAATATGTAATCTGCGCAGAATCAGAAACCTCATAGTTTGAAGGCTCGCGTGTAGGATCTATATCCGTATTGGGATTAATCGTTTGAGTAGCGCATGCCATAGATAATATTGAAAAGAATATGGCTAAAAACATTATTCCCTTTTTCGTATTACTCATTTTATTCATATATTAATCCTCGATATAATAGTCAAATGTATTAAAAAACAACTTCTCAAAAACACCAATATAATTATACAAATAGTTATGCTGATAGTGCAAGAAAGCGACGGCAAAAACCGTCGCTTTCAATGAAGATTTATTATCTTTTATATTATTACTTGATAACCTTAATCCAGCCTTCGGGAGCTTCGATCTCGCATCTCTGGATTCCTGTAAGTGTATCATAGATCTTCTTGGTCCAAGGTCCCATCTCTTCCATACCTGCAGGGAAGCAGATTTCCTTACCGTGATCGTTGATCTTACCAACGGGTGATACAACTGCAGCTGTACCGCAAAGACCACACTCAGCGAAGTCCTTAACCTCATCGAATAATACTTCTCTATGCTCAACCTTCATGCCAAGATACTTCTCTGCAACGTAGCAGATACTTCTTCTTGTGATTGAAGGAAGGATTGAATCTGACTTAGGTGTTACAAGTGTGCCATCCTTTGTGATAAAGATGAAGTTAGCTCCACCTGTCTCCTCAACCTTAGTTCTTGTTTCAGGATCAAGATACATATTCTCTGCAAAACCTTCTCTGTGAGCTACCTGAATAGCATGAAGGCTCATTGCGTAGTTAAGACCGGCCTTGATATGTCCTGTACCGTGAGGTGCGGCTCTATCGAAGTCTGATACCTTAATAGTGATGGGCTTAGCGCCACCCTTGAAGTAAGGTCCTACAGGTGTAACAAGAATTCTGAATTCATACTCATCTGCGGGCTTAACACCGATAACAGGGTTGCTACCGAACATATAAGGTCTTAAGTAAAGGCTTGCACCTGTTCCGTAAGGAGGTACGAAGTCCTTGTTAGCTGCGATTACTTTTTCACAAGCTTCTACGAATTTATCCTTGGGGAAAGGAGGCATCTCAAGACGAAGAGCTGAATCATACATTCTCTCTGCGTTCATATCAGGTCTGAAGCATACGATGTTGCCATCCTTAGTATAATATGCCTTTAAGCCTTCAAAACATGACTGTGAATACTGGAACACGCACGCACACTCGTTAAGGACAATGTTAGCGTCGGTAATTAGCTCACCGTCATCCCACTTGCCATCTTTAAACTTGGATACATAGCGGTATGCACACTCTACATATCCGAAACCGAGTTCTTCCCATTTGATTGTTTTAGGATCTGTCATTTCCGAAAACTCCTTTCAACTTCTATATATTTTTATAAAATTTCTCACAATTATATACCCCTATCATTTAAATGTAAACACAATATTTTCTAGAGATATATCAATATAAACAGTATTTATTCCGTCTGAAGTTATTAATGCTTACTCTTCGTCTTTCTTATCTTTCTTGGCACGAGTCTCTTCAGCATCAATCAATGCTTTCATAGCATCATAGACTTCCTTGGTAGCAAGGAATCCTGCACCAAAGCCCTTAGCTGAATTGATAGCACAGTCAAACTTATCAATGAAGTTATCAAGTGTCTGGATGAATCCACCGAAGCTCTTATCGTAGTTCATGAACATACGCTTAGCATCTGTATATAAGAACATAACGTTTCTGCCGCCATCAGGTCCTACCATAATCGGGAACTGAACCTTGCTCTCCATAGCATCTCCCTCAACTCTGGTAGGTGCCTCATTGGGATCAACAGGCTTACCCGGAATCAGGAATCTGGCCTTAACAAGCGCATATGAGAAGAATCTGAAGTAAAGCTGAGCAATCATCTTTTCATCATCTGTCTCTGCCTGGCCAATCTGTGATCTTAAAAGCATCCATCTAACTAACTCAGGGTTAGTAACAACATTGGCATTTTCCTTAAGTTCGGGATTATAAGGATTCTTAAAGAATAATTCAGCACTGATGCCGACTATTTCATAGTTAACCCTGACACCCAAAGCACCGTTTAAGTATAATGCATCTGTTAAGAATCTCTTGATGCCTTCGCCATCTTCACCGTTTTCTACTTTAACTATCTCGAACTTATCCTCGGGATAACTATCGCCATACTTCTTGTAAGGCTTGGTAAAGATATGTATCTCAGGCGGTGAGAAAATATACTCACCGTTTCTGTTAGAAGTCTTAGAAAACATATGAGGCTCATTGGTTAGCTTGCTCTTGATGTAATAGATTTCATCTGCGGCAAGAACCTTTTTAGCCATTGCACCTGCAACTACGGCTATCTTACGTCTGAAATCCTTGATCTTATCGTCATTTAAATCTTCGTCTTTTTCATGTACTCTGCAAAAGATTCTCCATGCTTCGCTGCAGTCTGTAAGACTCATCTTCTTAAGTTCACTGTCATAAATCTCAAGATCTCTCTTGCCTACATATGAACCTGCGATAGCATCAATATATGCCTCTCTTATCTCTTCATCAGTTACATCCTCTGATGAAAAGAATACCGAACCGGGCTTGATGTTTTCTTTTCTACCCTCTCTAACACGAAGTGCTACAAAGCAATCTGTTGCAGTCTGCGCATCCTTATGATCGATATCCATGGCAAAGATACTGCTTGTAACTATCTCATCGTCATCATCACCGTAGTTTCTGATAAAGATAGTATCATTTCTCTCGATGGTACCCTTAACGATACCTATAGTACCTAAATCGCTTGAACCCTCAAAATCGAATACGTCAAGGACGCGGTATATGAATTTTCTCTCGTTATTGTTTTCGCTCATTTCAACCTCTTAAAAAGGATTATTCGCCATCCTTTTTACTCTTTCCTTTTAATACTATATTGGTAATGATACCTAAAATAAGTGCACATGCAACTTCTGTGATTTCAACTGAACCGAAGTGAAGTGCTAATCCACCGATACCTGCTATCAAGATAACTGATACAGTGAAAAGATTCTTATTATCTTCAAGGTCAACACCCTGAATCATCTTAAGACCACTTACAGCGATGAATCCGTAAAGCGCTACGCACACACCACCCATTACGCAGTTAGGAATTGTTGCAAGGAATGTAACAAAAGGTGCACAGAATGATGCAACGATTGCAAGTACTGCTGTAGTAAGAATTGTGATGATTGAAGCATTGCCTGAAATAGCAACACAACCAACTGACTCACCGTATGTTGTGTTAGGACATCCACCGAAGAATGCACCTACCATTGAACCAACACCATCTCCAAGAAGTGTGTTGTGAAGTCCGGGATCCTTAAGTAAGTCTTTTTCAATAATGGATGATAAGTTCTTGTGGTCTGCGATATGCTCTGCAAATACAACAAATGCTACAGGAACATATGCTACAAGGATTGTAATGATGTATCCACCCATGGAACCAACATCACCATATTCAAATGCTTCACCAAAGAATGCCTTGATAAATGTGAAATCAGGATACCACTGCATATTGGAGAATGCGCTGAAATCAATAATCTTTAATGCTGTTATATCATATGCACCACCAATAACTGTAAACACCGCTGCAAGCACATAACCTGCACAGATACCGATGATAAAAGGAATCATCTTCATCATCTTCTTACCATATACTGAGCAAGCCATTGTAACAAAGAGTGTCACAAGTCCGCAGATAATACATAAATAAGGAGAAGCAGTAGAGATGAAATTATTTTCTTCATCTACATATCCTACTTTACCTACGAACAAGTCTCCTACTGCATTGCCTGCGAGTGATAATCCAATGATTGCAACCGTAGGTCCGATAATAACTGCAGGCATCAACTTGTTAATCCAGTTAACTCCAGCGATTTTAACTATTAATGAAAGAACTACATACACAAGTCCTGCGAATGCTGCACCAAGGATTAAACCGAAGTATCCGAGTGACATTGATACGCCACCTGCGAATGCTGCCATCATCGATCCTAAAAATGCAAATGAAGAACCTAAGAATACGGGGCTCTTAAATCTAGTGAATAAAAGATATACCAGAGTACCTACACCGGCTCCAAAAAGTGCAGCTGAAGCTGACATACTAGTTCCCATCTTACTGTTGATTATTGCAGGTACTGCAATGGTAGCTGCCAATATAGCAAGCAACTGCTGAAGTGCGAAGATAAGTACCTGTCCAAATTTAGGTTTGTCGGTAACCTGATACGTTAATTTCATGATCTTAGTCCTCCGTGAATTTTATAAGTTTCTGCCACAACAGTTTTTATACTTTTTACCGGATCCGCAAGGGCAAGGGGAGTTAGGATATATCTTTTCTTCCGCTCTCTTCTTGGGTCCCTTAACAACTGTATCGTCTTTATTGGTACCTGTAACCTGAGCAACCTGCTCACGCTCGATCTTCTTTTCTACTACAACATGCATCATCATGAATACTGTCTGTTCCTTGATGGCTTCTGTCATAGCATCGAACATATCGAAACCGATCATACGGTACTCAACCTTAGGATCCTTCTGTGCATATGCAACCATACCGATACCCTGCTTTAACTGCTCCATATCATCGATATGATTCATCCACTTCTGGTCGATTGCTTTAAGAAGTACTATACGCTCTGTCTCACGGGCAGCCTCTGCACTCGGGAACTGAGCTTCTTTTTCTTCATATAATTTAACTGCTTCTTCCTTGAGCATCTGCTTAAGTGAGTTCTTCTTAAGTCCCTGAACCTTTTCCTTGGTAACGGGCTCAAGAGGCACTACTGACTTAAGCGCCATATTGAGTTCCGCAAGATCCCACTCATCACTTGACTGGTCTTCGGATATTGAAACATCTACTGCATTCTCAACTACATCGGTAACCCACTTGTAGATGGTATCTCTCATGGAGTCACCGTTAAGTACACGGTTTCTCTCTGCATATATAATCTCTCTCTGGTCATTGTTAACCTGGTCGTATTCAAGGAGGTTCTTTCTGATACCGAAGTTGTTGTTCTCTATCTTCTTTTGAGCACTCTCAACCGCACGGGATAACATCTTGTGAGATATCTCCTGATCCTCGGGAACACCGAGTGAGTTAAATATCGCCATCAATCTGTCTGATGCGAAGAGTCTCATTAAATCATCTTCAAGTGAAATGAAGAACTTGGATGAACCGGGGTCACCCTGACGTCCTGAACGACCTCTCAACTGGTTATCAATACGTCTGGACTCATGACGCTCTGTACCGATAATTCTAAGACCGCCAAGCTCAGGTACACCTTCACCAAGCTTAATATCTGTACCACGACCTGCCATGTTGGTTGCGATTGTTACAGCACCCTTCTGGCCTGCATCTGCAACTATCTGAGCTTCCATTTCATGGAACTTGGCATTCAATACCTTGTGAGGAATACCCTTTCTCTGAAGTCTTCTGGAAAGTTCCTCAGAAGCCTCGATGGTAATTGTACCAACGAGCACGGGCTGTCCTTTCTTATGGCATTCTTCAACTTCTCTGCAGATAGCTGAAAGCTTACCATTTTTAGTCTTGTATACCGCATCATCTTCATCAACTCTGATGACGGGCTTATTGGTAGGAATCTCAATAACATCCATTCCGTAGATCTCTCTGAATTCCTTCTCTTCTGTAAGGGCTGTACCGGTCATACCGGCTTTCTTATGGAACTTATTAAAGAAGTTCTGGAATGTAATTGTAGCAAGAGTCTTGGACTCTCTCTTAACCTTAACATGCTCCTTAGCTTCAATAGCCTGATGAAGACCATCAGAGTATCTACGTCCGGGCATAAGACGTCCGGTGAAGCTGTCTACGATAACGATCTCATCATCCTTAACAACGTAATCCTGATCTCTAAACATGAGGTTATGAGCACGAAGTGCGAGGATTACATTGTGCTGAATCTCGATATTCTCAGGATCAGCTAAGTTTTCTATCTTGAAGAACTGCTCAACCTTAGAAACACCTTCTGCTGTAAGATTAACAGCCTTATCTTTTTCATTAACGATAAAATCTCCGGTCTCTTCCTGCTCTACACCGATGATTATGTCCAACTTGGACTGTTCTTCGAGATCGGCACCTCTCTTTAACTGTCTTGCAAGGTAGTCACATGCTTCATATAACTTGGTGGACTTACCGGACTGTCCTGAAATGATAAGAGGTGTTCTTGCCTCATCGATAAGTACGGAGTCGGCCTCATCGATGATAGCGAAGTTTAATTCTCTAAGAACCAACTGTTCCTTATATACAACCATGTTGTCACGAAGATAATCGAAACCGATTTCATTGTTCGTAACATATGTGATATCGCATTTATACTGCTCACGTCTCTCATCGTTATTCATGCTGTTTAAAACAACACCTACTGTAAGACCAAGGAAACGATGAACCTGTCCCATAAGCTCAGCATCACGCTTAGCAAGGTAGTCGTTAACTGTTACGACATTAACGCCCTTGCCCTCAAGTGCATTAAGATATGAGGGAAGTGTAGCAACGAGTGTTTTACCTTCACCTGTACGCATCTCGGCAACACGGCCCTGGTGAAGAATGATACCACCGATAAGCTGTACTCTGTAAGGCTCGAGTCCTATTGAACGCCATGCAGCTTCTCTAACGAGTGCGAATGCTTCTACGAGAATATCATCAAGTGTCTCGCCCTCCTGAAGTCTCTTTTTGAACTCTTCAGTCTTGGCACGCATCTCGTCGTCAGTCATCTCTTTCATCTTAGGTCTGAGAGCTTCGATAGCATCTACTTTACTGTTTATTCTTTTTATTTCTCTCTGGGAATGTGTTCCAAAGATTTTATCTGTTATTGCAGCCATAATTTTCCTCTTATAAAAATACTCAAAACTCCTTACATTTTCTCATAAATGCATCCCACTTTCAAGTATTTTCACCAATTGACCATAAAAGTGGACGAAAAAGGCACAAAACAAAAAGAAAACGGCATAAGTACGAGACTTTTGCCGTTTTCAAATAAGTATTTTTGTCTAAATTAGAACTTCAAACTAGGATCATACTCTGATTTTCCGAATGCAAGCATTGGCCAGCCGATAATAGGTAAGAAAATCAATAAAAGGATTGTTCCAACACCCTTACCGAAGCTCTTGGCTATTCCGATGTAAGTAATAATTGCTGACACAGGTGATGTTGCAGCTATTAAGAAAAGAATGAACCATAAAACGTTATTATTGCAAGAAATCTTTACCAATACCCAAACGTTGTAAAAAGGTATAAGTGCTGCCCATCCGGGTTCTCCTGCCTTAACAAATATCTTCCACTCACAAATGAGGAAGAATATTACTACTGCAAAAATGAAAGCCATATAGACTACCCAAAAAACTCCAAATCCGGCTGCAAATAATCCGGCAATTACTTCATCACTACTACTACTCATTGTTTAATTCCTCCTAAATAAATTATTAATATTCACCAAATCGTAAATCCGGATCCCACTCTGCATCGCCAAATGCAAGCATCGGAAGTCCTATAAAAGGGAAGAAAATTAATAAAAGTATTGTTCCTACTCCCTTACCAAAAGACTTGGCCAATCCGATTAGTGAAACTGTTACCGCTACAAAGTTGACGAATGGAATAAACATAAGAATGAACCATAATACAGTATTCTTACATGATATTTTCATTAATACCCACCATCCGTAAAAAGGTATAAGACATGCCCATCCGGGTTCTCCTGCCTTAACGAATACCTTCCATAATGCAATAACCATAAGTACAAGCACTATCGTGTAGATTACCCAAAATACGAGTTGGAATAAACCCATTGCCGAACCAAAGATTATTTCCGCCATAGCGTCATTACTCATTATCTTTCCTCCTTATAATCACATTAGTAAATGTTCGCAATCGCTTGTGATATTTGCGATTAATCATTCTAAAAAGATAATAAACACTTGTTTCTATAAAGAACACCCATATTTATCAAGAATACAAGCTTCTAATTCACTCAATACAGAAAAATAAGACGTAAATTAATTATCCATGCTATCTTCAAGAGCCTTGTAAAAATCAGGATACAACTTTTGGATTGATATAAACGATCCCTTGGCATTGAGGAAGCAATGTGATGAACGACCTTTGCATACTACCTTGTCATCCTGATTCTTCATGACATAATCAATCGAAATCTTGACACTCTTAATATCTGCAATGGATACCTCGATACTAATCTCATCGTCGAAAGTAGTTGATGCAACGTATTTGCACTCAACTTCCGTGACGGGTGAGATGATTCCATTGTCCTCAAGCTTTTTATAACTCCATCCAATCGAATCCAAAAAATAAACTCTGGCTTCTTCCATCCATCTGATGTAATTGGAATGATGAGTTACGCCCATCTTGTCTGTCTCGTAATAATGAATTTTGTGTTTATATACTTTCATGTAGTCTCCACGATTATTGAATAATGAATTTATGGTATAAATTTTTAATGAATTACTTATTCGTTTCTGTAATCTGTAACTCTCTTGGTCTTCTTCTCGCTACGAGGAAGTGTTCCGATGGGAACTACTGTTACTCTGGGTGTAGCACCGATGTATGTCTTAAATACGTTTGCAATATCTTTTGCCATGTTCTCGAAGTTAACCCTTCCTTCACCTTCAACAGTAAGTAAGAATACATCTCTGTTATTGTCATCTTCATGAGCTAAAGTTACGCGATATTCACTGGTTGCACCGTCAACTTTTGCAAGCATCTCTTCAACCTGTGCGGGGAACATGTTAACACCATGAATCTTAAACATGTCATCACTTCTACCCTTAATGACGTCGAGTCTGGGATATTTACATCCGCACTTACAAGGCTCGGGAATAATTCTTGACAAGTCATGTGTACGGAAACGAAGAAGAGGCGCACCCTCTTTTACCAATGTTGTAATAACAATTTCTCCCTCTTCACCGTCAGGCACGTTCTCACCTGTTACAGGATCAATTATTTCAATATAGAGATAATCATCAAAGCAATGCATTGCTGTTTCACCGGGGCAGTTAATACCGATTCCGGGACCATAGATTTCTGTAAGTCCGTAAATATCGTAAAGTTCTATTCCAAGACCCTCTCTAATGGTCTGACGCATCTTATCACTCCAACGCTCTGAACCGATAACGCCTTTTTTCAAATGTATCTGATCACGAATGCCTCTTTTGTTAATCTCCTCAGAAAGAAGAAGTGCATACGAGGATGTCGCACAAAGAACGGTTGACTTAAGGTCAATCATCATCTGAATCTGCTTTTCAGTATTTCCGGGTCCCATGGGTATCGCCATTGCTCCGAGTCTCTCGCAGCCTGCCTGGAATCCAACACCTGCGGTCCAAAGTCCGTATGCAGGAGTAATATGAATACGGTCTTTTTCTGTTATGCCTGCAAGACGATAGCAACGTTCAAACATAATTGCCCAGTCTTCAACGTCTTTTTTTGTATAAGGTATAATAACAGGCTTTCCTGTAGTTCCTGAAGAAGAATGAATTCTTACAACTTCTTCGTCAGGCACAGCCTGAATTCCAAGAGGATATGCATTTCTTAAATCCTGCTTATCCGTAAAAGGAATCTTGTAAAAATCTTCTTCGGACTTAACCTCTGTAAGACCGATTTCACGATACTTCTTTCCGTAGTAGCTGTCTCCTGCTACCAATCTTTTTACCTGCTTGTCAATGAGTTCAAGTTGTTCTTTGCTGGGTTTCATTATTGTTCCTTTCCAACTGTAATTAATTATTTGTTACTTCATTCAGTATACGTTTTTGTTTTTTTAGTTTTTTTCAAATATTTTTATACAGAAGCGATTCCGTGATTGAAAACTTCTTTATTAGTATCAACAAAATCTTTTTTCACTGTGCATTCAATTGCCTGAATCATAGCATCCTTGGAGATATCAAGATATCCTGCTCCAAGTGCAACTCCAAGAACTGCTACATTAAAAAACTTGGCAGAGCCAAACTTTTCACACAAAGTATTGGAATTAACTACCTTGAGATTGCTTGTCTTTTTTGACAAAAAATCAAGCATCTCCTGTCCATCGTACTTTTCTCCTGAGAGCGCCTGAGTTACAGGATTGATAGTAACTTCGTTAACTATGACTGCTCCGTCTTTTTTAAGATAATCGATGTTTCTGGCTGCTTCCGAAGGTTCGAATGCGATGATTAAGTCCGCGCATCCCTTGGGAATAAGTGGTGAATAAACATCATCTCCAATTCTTACATGTGATGTAACGGGGCCGCCTCGTTGAGCCATACCGATTGTCTCTGCAGAATGAACCACTTTTTTGTCTTTTGCCGCACCGGCTGCAAGAAGCTTACTTGCAAGGACTGTACCCTGTCCTCCGACACCGCATAGAAGTATATTATATGACATCTTTATATCCGCCTTTCATCTTCTTCTAATATATCTAATTTAACTTGAATTATAAGTATTTTAATTAATAGTATTACCTAATCAAAGTCATTATTCTTTACTTTTTTATCTACGCGTTGACTATCGCATCTGTAGGGCAAACCTGCGCACAGAGTGTACAACCGGTGCATGTGAGTGCGTCAATCTTAACCTTGCCATCCTCTCCTACGCTGAGTGCAGGACAACCGATTTCTCTGATACACTTCTTGCATCCGATGCACTTATCTGTAACCGTCATCTTTTTATTGCTCTTAACTATAGCAATACAAGGTGACTCAAAAAGGATTGCCTTAACACCCTTGATGGATGCCATCTCTTTAACTACTGCAACAGCCTTTTCATGTTCGAGAGGATTAACTCTCTCAACCTTGGCAACACCCATTCCAAGAAGTATCTTTTCGATACTAATCTTATCTACGAAATCACCCATCATATTTCTGCCTGTACCGGGATGGGGCTGATGTCCTGTCATAGCGGTAGTGGAGTTATCAAGAACGCAGAGAATAATGTCTGCTTCGTTATATATTGCATTGGCAACTCCTGTCATACCAGATGCAAAGAATGTTGAATCTCCTACGAATGCAAAATTAACCGTCTCAGGATCTGTATTGAATAATCCCTGTGCCATGGTTATACCTGCACCCATGCAAAGACAAGTATCAACCATATCAAGAGGCATTGCATTACCGAGTGTATAGCATCCTATATCTCCACAGAAGTTAGCCTTCTGACCTTTCATCGCCTGCTTAACTGCATAGAACGATGCTCTGTGAGGGCAACCTGCGCAAAGTACAGGAGGTCTTATAGGAAGCTTAATGTTCTCTTCTGCTACATCTTTTGCAGCCTCTGAATAAGGTGTGCCATTGATAAAGCACTCAATTCTTTTTGCCACATCTTCGGGAGTACACTCTCCTGCAAGAGGTGAATCAAATGTATGCTTGCCAAGCACCTTGATATTAAGGTGATGTTTTCCAGCAAGGAATATAAGTTCATCCTCAAGATAAGGATAGAGTTCTTCAACTACGAGAACTTCCTCAACTCCCTTGAGTGATTCAAGTATGAACTTTTCAGGGAAAGGATGAGGAGTTGCCACTTTTACAAGTGTTACATCATCTCTGTCCTGAATGTATTCTTTTGAATATGCGTAGCATACACCACCTGTAAGAACAGCCTTTTTATTGCCTGCTTTTCCTGTAGCGACGTTACCCTTATATGATGAAAAATCATCGCCGATGGCGGGATTTCTTTTTTCAATCATCTCATGATTCATGCGAGAGAGACGAGGGAATATAACGAACCTCTTGGAGTTTTTAACGAATCCCGCATATTCCTTGGGCTTAACTGCCTCATCATATTCAATCTCTGCGTACGCATGATCGATTCGAGTCGTTGGTCTAAAGATTACGGGAGTATGATATTTTTCAGAATATTCAAAAGCATCCTTAATCATCTCAAATGCTTCTTCTACGCTTGCAGGATCAAATACGGGGATTCTACAATACTTACCAAAAAGTCTGGTATCCTGCTCGGTCTGTGATGATATGGGTCCGGGATCGTCGCATACTACAACAACAAGTCCACCCTCGACTCCGACATAGGCAAGAGACATAAGTGCATCTGATGCTACATTAAGTCCCATCATCTTCATGGTTACGAGGCATCTGGCTCCAGCAAAAGAAGCGCCTGCTGCCACTTCCATCGCAGCCTTCTCATTAACTGACCACTCAACATGGACGTTTTTATCCTTGTTGTGTGCAGCTATCGTATCTATAATCTCCGACGAAGGAGTTCCCGGATAACCGGTAGCCACATTGACGCCTGCTGCAAGTGCGCCAATCGCAATCGCCTGATTACCCATTACATACTCTTTTTTCACAATCAATTCCTCTCTATCTGTGTGGCTCGCACACGAAACAATGATATCACATTTTAAGATGCATTTCATCAAAAAACTTGCCATTAATCCATAGAAAAAATACCTGTTTTATTGTATAATCCTATTTAGTGTTGTTCGAGTATTTCAATACACTTCGAACTAAGAATACAAAAAGTATAAAAGGGGTGAAATCATGTTTTTTGATGGCAAAATCTGGATAGGTTTATCCAACGATGAAAAAGTATTCATATATCCTAAGATGGCTTGTCGCCACGGAATGATAGCGGGTGCTACCGGTACAGGTAAGACCGTATCACTTAAAGTATTGGCAGAGTCATTCTCATCATGCGGAGTTCCCGTATTTTTAGCAGATGTTAAAGGCGACTTATCCGGTATGTGTAAGCCCGGATTGGAAAGTGAAGATATGAAGAATCGTATCGAGAAGTTTTCTCTTGCAGAGGCAGGCTTCAAGTTCGACTCCTTCCCTACTACTTTCTGGGATGTATATGCTGAAAAAGGACTTCCTCTTCGTACTACCATCAGTGAAATGGGACCCCTTCTTTTAGCAAGAATCCTCGGACTTAACGATGTCCAGACTGATATATTAAGCGTTATTTTCAAGATTGCTGATGATGAAGGATTACTTCTTATAGATACCAAGGATCTTCGTGCAATGCTCACATACATCGGCGAGAACGCTAAGGATTATAGCCTCACATACGGCAATATCTCCAAGCAGAGCCTCGGCTCAATCATCCGTTCCGTAATCGCACTTGAAGGTGAAGGTGGAGACTTATTCTTCGGTGAGCCTGCACTCAATATCCGCGATTGGATAGGATGCGACTTCACAGGTAAGGGCAATATCCACGTGCTCGATTGTCAGAAGCTCATCAACAATCCCACAATGTACTCAACATTCATGCTTTGGATGCTCTCAGAACTCTATGAGACACTTCCTGAAGCAGGTGATCTTGATAAACCCAGAATGGTATTCTTCTTTGATGAAGCACATATGCTTTTTGACTCAGCATCCAAGTCCTTGTTAGAGAAGATTGAGCAGATAGTAAAACTTATTCGTTCCAAGGGAGTCGGTGTATTCTTCATCACGCAGAATCCCAAGGACATTCCTGACGGCGTATTAAGTCAGCTTGGAACCAAGATACAGCATGCACTCAGAGCATATACTCCTGCAGAGTTAAAGTCAGCCAAGGCTGCATGTATGTCATTTAGAGAGAATCCTGAATTCGATACTTTTGAGACACTTACATCACTTGGTATCGGCGAAGCACTCGTATCCGTACTTGATGAACAGGGCGTACCTACAATGGTTAAAAAATGCAACATCCTTCCTCCTGCCAGCCAGATTGGAATAATTGATGATGCAACCAGAGCACAACAGATTAACTCTAATATGCTCTATGTAAAATACTCCGAGTCAGTGGATAGAGATTCCGCATTCGAGTTCTTACAAAGAAAGAATATCGAAGACGAAGAAGCAAGAGCAAAAGCTGCTGAAGAAGCCGCTGCCGAGAAAGCAAGACTTAAAGAAGAAGCAGACGCAGCAAAGGCTGCTGAGAAAGCCGCACTCGCTGAGCAAAAGGCCGCTGAAAAAGCTGCTGAGAAAGCTGCACTTGCTGAACAGAAAGCTGCAGAAAAAGCTGCTGCCGCAGAACAGAAAGCCGCACAGAAGGCTATCGATGACAGAAATAAGGCCATGAAGAGCGCAGGTAAATCCGTTGCAAGTTCGGTAACCGGAACTCTCGGCCGTGAAGCGGGCAAAGCACTCGGAGGTACTGTGGGAGGTAAGTTTGGCAAGACACTCGGAGGCAATGTCGGCGCATCGCTTGGCCGCGGATTGGTCGGTACTCTCTTCAAATTAAAATAAAAACATGTCCCAAAGCATTGTCTTAAAAACAACATCTGAAAGATTGAGATATATTTTCAAATAATAAAAAAAATATGAAATGCAAATATAGATGTTGACAAAGAGCTTTCGGACAATTATTATTACAAACGAATTAAATATTCTTCGGGGTCGGGTGTAATTCCCTACCGGCGGTGACAGTCCGCGAACCACAAGTGTGGCCGAATCGGTGCAATTCCGATACCGACAGTAAAGTCTGGATGATAGAAGAAACACTATTAAGTATTTTATGACTCCGTATTTTTTTACGGAGTCTTTTTTTACCTTAATAACATCTTCTCGAAAAGAATACTAATTCGACTAAGAATAACTCTCTATCGAAAGGATAAGTATTATGAAATTCACAGTTAAGAAAATCACAACACTTGCAATGCTTGCTGCACTTGCTTATGTAGTAATGGTATTCGTAAGAATCCCCATTATGCCCGCAGCTCCCTACCTTGAATATGATCCCAAGGACATCTTACTAGTAATGGCAGGCTTTTTAATCGGACCTGTTGAAAGCACAATTATCATCATATTGGTATGCGCACTCGAGCTCGTAACAGTTAGTTCATCAGGTCTTATAGGATTCGCAATGAATGTAATCGCATCGCTTTGCTTCGTGCTTCCTGCAGCATTCATTTATCGTATTAAGAAGACACAGTTTAATGCAATACTCGGTCTTTTAATAGGTGTACTTTCCATGACAGCTTCAATGCTTCTTTGGAACTACATTATGACTCCTATCTACATGGGTGTTCCCAGAGAAGTAGTCGCAGGTATGCTTCCTACCGTATTCCTTCCCTTCAACTTGATCAAGGCAGGAATCAATATGGCTCTTACACTTATCGTGTATAAGCCCATCTCAATTGTTCTTCATAAGTCAGGAATCCTTGAAGAGAAGTCGATTAGCACTAAGGCAAAATTAAAGACTGATAGTGCAACAGAAACTACTACTGAAGCTACTACTGATACTACTACAAAAGAAGCAAGCGAAGCTGCTGATAAAAGTGAGACTGCATCAACTGATAACAATGTTAAAGCCAAGAAGACAACAAAGAAAAAGTTTTCACCCATCGCGACACTCGCTGGAGTATTAATACTCCTTATATGTATCGCAGCTATCTTCTTTATTAAGTAATATACTTTTGTCAGTCTTGGAATTTTTTAGAAATGTGACTCTAAGATTTTTATAGATATAGTTTTGGCGTAAGTTGTTTTTCTGTGATTAGCGGATAGGTTTTATAGCCTATTCGCTTTTCTTTTTACAACAAAAAAAATATGAATTAAGAATCTTATTTATTAGCGTCTTCCTTAGTAGCCAGTCCACATAAAAGAATGGAAAATGCAAGAAGACACTGTCCCGGATAATATGTTAAGTGACATGCGTAAATTGCATACTCCCAAGCATTAGAAAAGATATGCATAACAAGTAACATATCAGATACGAAGAACAATATACCTCCTATAGCAAAAGCTATGGAGAATAGTTTTTTTAGTGATATGGCATTGGCTATAGCCTTACCGGTCATCATGGATATAATCAACGAATAAGCGACGCAGATAACCAATTTATCAGGCTCGCTTATATTCATACCGGGGAATAAAAACAGATAGCATAATGCGATAACAAGAAGTACCGCCGCAGGGATAAAATCAGTTGGTTTTATCTTCTTCAAGAAAGCCTGAGCAACTATATAAAATACATGTGCCAATGCAAATATAATTGCACCGAATATAAAGTTAGAATCTATAACAATATCTGCTATAAAAGAAAAAGTTAGCGCTATAGCTACAAATGCTTTGAATTTGATATCCGAATTCTTTTTTACTATCTCATGAATCAGATTAACAAGTCCAATGAGTACGAAGCCAAAACTTGTAAGGGCTTTTTCCTGTATCAATCTGTCACGCATATAAAGAGCGCAACCGCATGCTACTGCGATTGCGAGCAAAATGTCTGCTATTATTACACCCTTATTTATCTTCATAATTCTTCTCAAAAAATTATATAAATCGTTCCAACATACTTTTACCAAAGTGTAGAAAGAACATATTTTAAATACCTATATGTATTTTAATTATTGGGATAAAATGCAATTGCGAAAGCTCCGGGTCCTGCATATGTACCGATGGTTGCACCTACGCTTACTCTTTTTATCTCGTTTTCTTTTCCGTTAAAAAGATGCTTGCCCTCTTCCATGAACTTGTTAAGAAGTTCATCGGCGTTACCTGTACAGCCTACGCAAAGAGGCATCGAGAAATCTATTCCGCCAAGTTCTTCAACCTTGGCGATGATAGTTGCGATTCCTTTTTTTGCACCGCGAACTTTTCCGAATACTTCCACCACACCATCTGTAATAGTGATAGCAGGCTTAATGGAAAGCATCTCTCCCACAAACGCTGCAGTTGATGATAATCTTCCGCCAATCTTTAAGTACTCCAATGTATCAAATATACTGAGGACTCTGGCTCTGCCTGTAAGAGAGGCTATCTCGTCTGCAATCTCTTTTGCACTCTTACCCTGATCTCTAAGTCTGACTGCCTGTTCAACAAGTATATAGTAGGAAATACAAAACTGCTTGGAATCGATGACATATACTTTGCCTTCGAATTCACTTGCAGCTATGTTGGCACTCTGATAAGTACCGGATACACCCGATGAGATTGTGAGGCATACAACTTCGTTGCCTTTTTCTACCTCTTTTTTGAATATATCTTCATAATCGGCAGGAGAAATCTGACTGGTCTTGGGTATCTCTCCGCCGGTCAGTCTCTCGTAAAATCTTTCGTTGGTAATAGTAACTGCATCCAGGAACTCTTCTTCGCCAAATCTTATCTTAAGAGGCAATATGTTAATGCCCCACTCTTTTGCCATATCCTGTGATACATCACTGGCTGAATCAGCTATTATGCTTACACCCATCTTTTACACATCCTCCGTTAATCACGCGTAAATTCATTATAAAACAATACAGTTACGCTGACAAGAACGTATGCAATCGTATTTTTCATTCAAAGAGGTGTGTTACTAAGCTTTATCAAAAATATTTTTCATAACAGCCACGGGACTATATAATGGAAGTGAACAGTGAATATAAATTTAAATCCGGAATTAGAGAACCGGAATTTAGGATTAGTAGTAAGAATTTAGGTTAAAAAGTAAAAATGGAAATTGCAAGAATACATACAGGATATATCAAGGATACATCCTGTCTCTATCATAGATAGTGAAATGAGGGTCGACTATGAAATACAAGATGCTATGCGTTGAAGATGACAGCCAGATACGCGAGATAATTGAGGATTATTTTACAGGTAAAAAAGATAACGAATTTGAGATAAGAGTCGCAAAAGACGGGCTTGAAGCCAAGGATGCAATAGAAGATGAAGAATACGACATCATCCTTTTAGACGTTATGCTTCCGCATCTCGATGGTTTTTCCATCTGTAAAATGATCAGAAAGAAAAGTGATGTTCCTGTAATCTTTTTAACCGCAAGAACTCTTGAAGAAGACGTTCTTCTAGGATTCGAAACAGGTTGCGATGATTACATAACCAAGCCTTTTTCTCTCGCAACACTTTATGCAAAATGTATTGCACTCTTAAACCGCGCAAAAGGAATGGTAGTCAGCGAAACCGCCAGCATAGGCGCCATCAGCATCAATTACAATACGATGGTAGTTGAAGCTGACGGAAACAAAATCGAATTAGCACCAAAAGAATTCGAACTCCTCTCGTACTTAATCAAGCATAAGGACTGGGTTATCAGCAGAGAAACCCTTCTTAATGCAGTATGGGGATATGACTTCGAAGGTGGTGACAGAGTAGTCGACAATCATATCAAAAAGCTTCGCAAGGCACTTGGTAATTCAGGTGACCAGATTAAAACCATCATTTCAAAAGGATACAAAATAACTGAGTAGTTAAGCCATTAGCTTTATTCCAAAAAGCTACAGGAAACGTCTAATAAGCATCATCTACTGATATAGGAGCCACTATGAAAAAGAGAAAAACATTTTCAAAAGTATTTTCAGAAAAACTACTTATTTCTATTCCTATAATACTTTTTATTATAGTTATCACCGTGTACACATTACATAATTATTCTAAATATTTACTTACTGAAGTAATGTCTACTGCAACAATGCGTTATATTGATAAGATTTTGGATCAAGAAAAAGACTCCTCTTTTGAAGAGAACCTGAATTTTATAAAATTCAGGAACAATCTAAACTATGAAACCACTCTTGCCAGTTTACCCGGCATTAAAGGATATATGTATATAACTGATTCTGACGGAAATATAGTTATGGATTCTTCTCCCGCATGGGGTTTTTTGCACCCAATTAGAGATGAAAACATGACTATCCTTAAAAGAGATGTTTATATATGCGATTACGAAACCCTCTCAAGATTTATTGAAGTTCGTGAGATACTGTATGACTACAATACCGTATATGATTCATCAATGCTTGAATATATCATTCCTCATAATAAAGACTACAAATCGATAAACATATTGGAAGGATATGTGGATCCGGATACATTAAAAGTATATCCTACCACTATTGAGATAACTACCGAGCGTATCAAAACTTGGATGGGCGGGTATCTTTACGATGAAGAGGACTCTGAAATAGTTAATTATGAAACAATCTTCATGGATCTCGAGAACGCAGAAGGATTGCTTCCCTACAAATACGATAATGAAACTAATTCAATATTTATCGATGGCGAGGAAATGAGCGGAATACATATTCTGACGGGTAGAGTTACTACACTCGAAAGCTATCAAGCGATTGCCAGAAGGCCTCTGTCAAATCATTTGACCACAGAAGAATACTTTACCGATAGATTGGGAAATGAATACTATCTAACCATCAAATTAACTGATGACTTTTTGCATACATATCTTTCCTTCATTATCGTTCTTTCAATTGTATATATACTGATTGATTTACTTGTTTGCTTCATACTGTCCAACATAACATATAGCAACTTAAGAGTATGGTATCAGAATGAAGATTACAGAAAAGCACTGATGCACTCGATGGCACACGATCTCAAGACTCCCCTTACGGTTATGAGCGGATATGCTGAGAATCTCAAGGAGAATGTCCAGACAGAAAAAAGAGAACACTACGCTGATGCAATCCTTGAAAACACTCAGTACATGAACAGTATAATCCTCGATGTGCTTAATCTGTCAAAAGTTGAGGACATGGTGGATTCCGGCAAGAATGAAAAGATTGATCTATGCGATATAGCAAAAGCTACAGGAGAACGCTACGAAGACCAGCTTAGCGAAAAGAATTTGACTCTCGATATCAAAGGCTCATTCAAACGAAGAGCTAACAAGATCGGTATTGAGCGAGTAATGGATAATCTTATAGGTAATGCAATCAAATATACCGAAAATGGCGGAAAGATAAGCATCTGCTCAAAAGATACACCTTTCTCAAGCCACTCATTAATAATTGAGAATTCACCTATTAAGCCACTCAAACTCAATCCCGACAAGCTCTGGGATCCCTTCGTCAAAGATGACGAAAGTCGCAGTGAAAAGTCCGGCACAGGCCTTGGCTTATCAATAGTTCGTAACATATTAAATGGTTACGGCTTCAAGGCCAAGATTAAGTCCAAGGACAACAACTTTAAGATTATAATTAAATAGTTATACGTAATTATACTTAAATAAGCTGGAAAAATATAAATATAAAAACATACAAAGGGCCGAAGCATATGCTCCGGCCCACTTATTATTCTAAAATATTCGGATTATTAAATCTCGTAATCAAAGCAGCTTCTTATCGATGTGTAGGGTCTCACCTTCTCGGTAGCCACCTTAACGTGCTCAGGATGAACTGCGTAGCCCTTAAGAGCGTCCTCATTCTCAAATGTAGAATCAAGAATGAGATCTGTGTTAGAACTCTCAAGTCCGTTAATGTAGACTTTAATCTCTACGATTCCGGGAACTTTTCCCTTGAGACCTTCAAGACCTTCCTTTATATTCTTCTTGATGTCTTCTTTTTCAGAAGCTGAATACTCGTCTTTGAGTGTCCATACAATTACATGTTTAACCATAACGTAACTCCTTTCTTAAGGTTTACATAATTCTGTTGCAGTATTTAATAATTTAAAATTTTTCATTTTTGAAATTAATTATCAAAATTTAAATTTATAACAATATTACACAATAGCAAAAATCCGCTTTCTCACCCGATATGTCATCAAAAGTCACACTTTTTATTTCTTAAGGAGCAAATTTAGTCTATTTTAATCCAAATCGCCCCAAAACAAAAGTTAATTCTAGATTTAATTATTTGGATATTATTTGTGTCTGAGCGGAATATTTTATTATTCCATCTCGCCAAGTCCTTCGGAGATGCCAAGGATAACAATTCCGACTATTACAGCGATTACGCATGCGTATTGGCTCGCCTTGAGCTTTTCCTTTAAGAAGATTCTTGACAATATTACAGAAACAATACAATATGATGCAACCATCGGAGCTGCCAGCATGGGCTTCATTGCCATGGCAAAAACGTAGAATACCTGACCAAATTCTTCGAAGCAAGCAGCCACACCCTTGGTCCTGAGTTCCTTAAGAGCGAAAGGATTGTATGCTTTTTTGCTTCTTATAAGCATGAAAATATAGCATCCGATACCTGCTACAAGGAATGTAAGTCCGTAGAGAATTAATACATCTATCTCTCCCAATCCAAGTCCGGCTTCTTCATCAAGGATGATTCCGTCTGCGGCTGTTCCGATTGTATCGAACAAGCAGTAGATTAATGGAAATAATAACGCAAGAGCACCAAATTGGTACTTTTTATTCTTCTTTTTATCCTCTTCTGTCTTTGCGCTCTCTGCAGCTTCTTTTCTGGATAGCTTGTTTTCTACGATAGCCAGAGCTATAACACCGGCAATGATGATTACCGTACCAATGATATTAAGAGGTGAAAAATCGCCCAGATCGTCGTTAATGGTTCCTGTTATAAGGAAGAATATCATCATCGCTATCATAGAGAATGCTCCTGATGCATTCTGAAGAGGCGAAACAATCGATACTTCAAGATATCTGAGACCCGCATAACCTACAACCATGGATATGATATAAGCAAGTGACGCAGGCGAATATTTTACAGCGTTGACCAATAAGCTCTTAACGTCAAATCCTGTCTCTGAAAACGGAAGCAATATAAATGCAACCAGACCCATGACAAGGCCTACCCACACTGCGATTTTCAAGTGAGAATGCTTGTCATTCTCATCAGTTCCCATCTTATAAAAGAGGTCGGCGCATCCCCACCCCAATGTACATATTAAAGCAAATATAAACCAGTTCATTTTGTCTCCTTAATCCAGTTTCAACATACAATATCATCCCTTCTCTCACTGTCAATAATCTACTCATTAAATATGGGATTCATTATCCATTGTATGTATTATCGTTTTTGTAGTCTTTTATTTTTTTATATATTGATCATACCGTTTTTAATCATACAGTTTCATGGGCCGTTGTCGGCGTTAAAGGAGTCTGATACAAGGTTTGACACCCATATTTCCTTCTTAATCATAATATATCCTACAATTACCTTGATGAAATCAAGAGACTGTATCGTAATATATATACCTATAATGTTCAGGTTAGTATAATGCGACAAGGCATATGCACATGTTGCACATATCGTCCAAGAGAATACCGAATCAAATATAAACGTAATGATGGTTTTTCCGCCTGAACGAATCGTAAAATACATCGAATTAAGATATCCCTGCAGAGGAAAGAAGCATGCCGTTATAATAATGAACTTGGTTGCCATGCTCTTAGAAGACTCCGTAGTATCATACAAACTCGGAAACCATCCTGACAGAGCAATCAATATAACGGTAAGCACGGTACATATGGCTGCAGTGAACCACATAAGCCTCAACGAGCTGTCCTTGGCCTTCTTGAATTCTCCTGCACCAAGCATCTGGCCTATAACGATACCTACCGCATTTCCAAGTGCTATAAATACTACATTCAAAAGATTGCAGATAGCGTTGGATATATTAAGTCCAGCCAATACATCGAGTCCTCTTACCGAGTAACACTGTGTCATAAAAGCAATCGCCCCCGCCCAAAAGAACTCATTGAGCATAATAGGTAAACTCTTCTTTACAACAGGCATGATTATCTTGGGCTTGGATATCTTGACTGTCTTATATATACCCTGTAAAAATGCATGCTTTTTGCTTCTTAGATGGGACCATATGATTAGTACGAAGAATTCTGCTACTCTTGCAATAACTGTAGCGTATGCAGCACCCGCAACGCCAAGCTTAGGAAATCCGAAGTTACCAAAGATCAGGAAGTAGTTAAATACCACGTCAACAAGCACGGATATAACGCCTGCAACCATCGGCTTGAAGCTCTCATCCGTCTCTCGAAGGCTTGTCGCATACACCTGAGTAATGATTATAAAAGGAATACCCATAAGCATGATTCTCAGATACTCCTTAGCCAGTTTCATGGCAAGTGCGGCATCTATCTCTTCCGACTGTCCCTTCATATACAATCCGAGCAGGAACGAGTCAAAGTTGAAGAATATCAATATACCCAAGATTCCGCAGCCTATGGCAAACCACATCTTGATCCTGAAGATATCTCTTACACCGTCAAGATCCCCGTTGCCGTAATACTGCGCGCCAAAAATACCGGGACCGCTCAAAGCCCCGAATAAAGCTAACCAGAATACAAACATAAGCTGTCCCGCAATCGACACAGCAACAATAGCCTCGGTACCCTGGCTTCCGACCATTAAGTTGTCTACAAGACCTACTGCATTGCTGATTCCGTTTTGTATCATAATAGGAATCGCAAGAAGCAGTGTTCTCTTGAATAGATTCTTATCGATAGCCTTATTCTTCATACGTCAAAACACTAACTTAATAAAACACTAATTCTCTTTCACAATTCCATATAAAGGTAAAAATTTATATTCACACCTGAATAAAATACCTTCAGGATATTTCTATCTCTATATGAAAAAATAGTCTGCTTATGCAGCAGACTACTGAATTGTACAATAAAAAAACACTTCACACAAGGAAAAATACGTTTTTTTCACTAGAACATAGACGTTACAAAAATCTCGATGCCAATAGCTATCAGAATAATACCGCCAATAATCTGTGCCTTATTGGATAACTTGGTTCCAATCTTTTTACCGATAAATAAGCCTAGTAAACTGATCACGAACGTAATTATTCCGATGATTGAAACTGCAACAAGCGCTTGTAAAAGATTATGCTCAGCCAAGGTAAAGCCAACTGAAAGAGCATCTATTGATACAGCAACTCCTTGTAAAAGAATTGTCTTTATTCCAAGTTTATTAACCTTGCCTTCCTCATCATCACCCTTAACACCATCAATAATCATCTTGATACCAAGGAACAATAGAAGGCCTAGAGCAATCCACGGAACAGCCTTTTCAAACGCCTTAAGAAGCACAACCAGAGTATGGACACATGTCCATCCCACAAAAGGAAACAGTGCCTGAAATCCGCCAAAAACCAAGGCTATCGTAAGATACTGTTTCTTATTGCTACCGGTGTTATTGAGTCCATCGGCTACAGACACAGAAAAAGCATCAGCCGCGAGGGCGATACCAAGAAAAAACGTATTTACAAAAAACAAAAGATTCCATTCCACGCGTCTTATTTCCTTTACCAATACATATAATGATCAACCGTTTGAATTATATGTAATAATATGCAGGCAACAATAACATCATGTATTACTTTAAGTGCCCCGCTTCCTTATGATACTTGATAATCTCGTCAGTCTTCTCATACAAAATATCCGAGCCCATCTTACTAAGCCCCTGCCTTCCATATACCTGCTCGGCACTAACTCCATGTGAAGCCCAATCCATACCATCATTGGAATTATTGAGAAGCAGAGGTTGAAAGTTATCCATAGTATGTGCGAAGTGTGCTTCAGCTGTTTCGTTAGCTTCAAACTCCTCAAAAAGAGAAGTTAACTCAGCTTTTTGATCTTCAGGAAGAAGTGCAAAGATACGCTGCTTGGCAGCCTCTTCTCTTGCAGCCTGGCTCTTCTTGGCTTCCTCATCATAACAATATGTATCGCCTGCATCAATCTCAACCACGTCATGTATGAGGCACATTATCATAACCTTGGTTATATCGATATCCTCATTGGAATATTCCTTAAGAAGATATGCCATTACAGCCATATGCCATGCATGTTCCGCATCATTCTCACGTCTTCCGTGATCTGTCAGATGCGTCTGTCTGAGTATACTCTTTTCTTTATCTATCTCAAGGATGAAATCAATCTGTTTTTCAAGTCTTTCATTTTTCATGTACTTTCCCATCTCTTCTAATTCTAAATATTTTGATTATTAAAGAAATAAATAACGCGGAAGCTTTACTTCCGCGTTGTATCTTACATTCCTGATGAGTAGTTGGGAGCTTCCTTGGTGATGTGGATATCATGAGGATGGCTCTCTTTGAGTGATGCTGCAGAGATCTTAACGAACTTGCCATTAGCCTTGAGCTCCTCAATGGTAGGTGTTCCGCAATATCCCATACCACTTCTAAGTCCTCCGATAAGCTGGAATACTGTATCTTCGAGGCTACCCTTGTAAGCAACTCGTCCTTCAACACCTTCAGGAACAAGCTTCTTGGCATCTGTCTGGAAGTATCTGTCCTTGGAACCATTCTCCATAGCTGCGATGGAACCCATACCTCTGTATACCTTGAATTTTCTTCCCTGGAATATCTCGAAATCTCCGGGTGCTTCGTCGCAACCTGCGAACATTGAACCCATCATACATACGTTAGCACCTGCTGCGATAGCCTTGGTCATATCACCTGAGTACTTGATACCACCATCAGCGATAATGGGAATACCGTATTCCTTAGCTACCTCGTAGCAATCCATGATAGCTGTAATCTGAGGAACACCGATACCTGATACAACACGTGTTGTACAGATGGATCCGGGTCCGATACCAACCTTAACGCAATCAGCGCCTGCTTCGATAAGAGCCTTGCAAGCTTCGCCTGTTGCTACATTACCTGCGATAACCTGTAATTCAGGATAATTCTCTTTGATCATTCTTAAGCACTTAAGAACATTCTCTGAATGTCCGTGTGCTGAGTCAAGAACTACTACGTCAACCTTAGCGCTAACAAGTTCCTTAACTCTATCAAGTACGTTGGCTGTGATACCAACACCTGCACCGCAAAGAAGTCTGCCCTGTGCATCCTTAGCTGATAAGGGGTACTTGATTGTCTTTTCAATATCTTTAATAGTAATAAGACCTACTAAATTGTAATTGTCATCTACGATGGGAAGCTTTTCCTTACGAGCCTTAGCAAGGATGTTCTTAGCTTCTGCAAGAGTGATGCCTTCCTTAGCTGTAACGAGGCCTTCACTTGTCATGGATTCCTTAATCTTCTTAGACATATCAGTCTCGAATTTAAGGTCACGGTTGGTAATGATACCTACGAGTTTTTTATTTTCTGTAACGGGCACACCTGAAATCTTAAACTTACTCATTAAAGCATCCGCATCCGCAAGTGTATGCTCGGGTGAGAGTGAAAATGGATCAGTGATAACACCATTCTCGGATCTCTTAACCTTGTCTACTTCTTCTGCCTGCTGTTCGATGGACATGTTCTTGTGAATGATACCTATGCCGCCCTGACGTGCCATAGCGATTGCCATACGGCTTTCTGTAACGGTATCCATTCCCGCACTCATCATGGGAATGTTCAACTTGATGTTCTTGGTAAGATATGTAGATACATCCACCTGATTCGGAATAACCTGTGAATATCCCGGAATCAATAAAACATCATCAAACGTAATGCCTTCTTTAATAATTGTGCCCATTACTTTTCCTCCTCTTTATATATATTAGTTCTTTTTTACCTTGCTAGGCCAGAAGCGAGTCATGGGAGTTAAAAAGTCATCATTTAATGAAAGAAGAATCTTTCTCTGACCTTCGTACCAAAGCTCATATACCTTGGTCTCCTCTGTATCTTCGCCTGCCGAATAATCGGAAACTTTTGCCTGACGATTAGCGTATCCTCTTAAAGCATCGCTACCCTTAACTGCAACTATCTCCATCTTATTTAAATCTAATGTATCAACTTGTTTACGGGAATTAAGATTGTATATTCTGTCGATTCGAATCTCTTTATCAAGATATGTGTATTCGTATTCAACCGACATTCTTCTGAAATATATTATAAATGAGAAAACACCTGAGAGAACCATCGCGATAATAAAAAAGGGATTCACAAAGATTGCCGCAGCAAGCGCTAAAACAGCAACAACCAACAATGCGTACCCCAATACCTTATTCACGGTGTTCTCACGCTGCTTGATAAGCAGTTCCTTCATTGTTTCGCTCATTATTTCCTCACATATATAATGCAATAAAGAAAAATATTGTACCTATTCTATAATATTTATGATTATGTTTCAAGCAGAAAAATGATTTTTTATTGTCCTTTTTTTGACTCTTTTCCTTTGAGCATTTTGAAATGGTCTTTTATCTTGGCTTCATACCCTAAATCACCGGGTTTGTAGAAGTTCATGTTCTCTAACTCATAAGGAAGATATTGCTGCTTAACGTAGTGATTATCAAAGTTATGAGGATACTTGTAATCAAGTCCGTGGCCTAATTCCTTGGCACCGGGGTAATGAGCATCACGTAAGTGTGCCGGGATTGAAAGATTACCTGTCTCACGAAGTGTATTCTCTGCTTCTTCAAGTGCAACAGTCGCTGAATTGGACTTAGGTGCACATGCAAGATATATAGCAGCCTGTGAAAGAATAAGACCGGATTCCGGAAGACCTACTCTCTCAACAGCAAGTGCAGCATTGGTAGCAACACAGAGTGCCATGGGATCCGCATTACCCACATCCTCTGATGCAAATATCATCATTCTTCTTGCGATAAAAGTTATACTCTCGCCCGCTTCGAGCATGCGGACAAGGTAATACTCCGCAGCATCGGGATCAGAGCCTCTCATACTCTTAATAAATGCGGAGATTGTATCGTAATGATTGTCGCCATCTTTATCATACTTAACAGTTCTTCTTTGTACGCACTCTCCTGCAACATCAAGAGTAATATGTATCTTACCATCCTCGCTTCTTTCTGTTGTCATAGCAGCTATCTCAACACCGTTAAGCGCAGGACGGGCATCGCCGTCAGATATATCAGCAAGGAATTCAATGGCTTCATCATCTATAACAACATCCATCGCACCAAGGCCGCGTTCCTTATCATATACAGCCTTGTTAATTAACTCCTTAACATTCTCTCTGCTAAGAGGTTTTAACCTAAAGATATTGGATCTTGATATAAGAGCCTTATTAACTTCAAAAAAAGGATTCTCTGTGGTAGCACCGATTAGGATGATTGTACCATCCTCTACATAAGGAAGTAGAAAGTCCTGCTGTGCTTTATTGAATCTATGAATCTCATCTATAAAAAGAATAGTCTTGGTACCTGAAAAAGAGAGTTCTTTTTTAGCACCCTCAACTACTTCTTCCATATCCTTCTTGCCTGCTATAGTCGCGTTAAGCTGCTTAAACTCGGCCTTGGTTGAATTAGCTATAACCTTAGCCAAAGTTGTCTTACCGCATCCGGGCGGTCCATAAAAGATAACTGAACTTAATCTGTCAGCTTCTATGGCACGTCTAAGCATCTTGCCCTTACCAATGATGTCTTCCTGACCTACAACTTCATCGAGAGTTCTAGGACGCATCTTGGAAGCAAGAGGAGCTTCTTTTTTTAATTGTTGTGTTTTTGCAAACTCAAATATATCCATAACTTTATCAGCTGATCAATTAATAAACAAAAAAGAAATGTAATAAACCAAATCCAAATTGTATGAATTATTACTTGAATTGATTAGTAGTTTCATTGTATGCATAACCTGCTGAAGCAAGCTTGGAAACTATCTCTTCTTTATCTTCATCAAGTCCATCGCAAAGGCTATCCAAACTGTCATATTGATCTCTTAACTTCATATTGATGAAACTTAAAAGCATATTGGGGTCACTCGGTAACATTATTTTTCCGTCTCCATAAAAACTATCTTCTTAAAGTACTCACCACGTTCAGCGAAGTTCTTAAAATATCCGTAGCTTGCAGCGGCTGGTGAAAGCACAACCGCATCGCCGTCTTCTACATACTTCTTAACAACTTCAACTGCTTCGTCTATATCTTTTACCTTCTTACAGTTAAAAGGCCTTGATGCTTCTTCGTATATTCTCTCTCCTGTGGCATACGCACATAAGAACATGATATCGCCGTTAGCCTTGATGAAATCTATAAGCTCTTTATAACCGATACCTCTGTCCATACCACCAATGATTGCAGCCTTAAGATTGGGGATACTTCTGCACGCATTGATACAAGCCATAGGAATGGTGGATATAGAATCATCGTAATATTTTACGCCGTCTTTTTCACCGATATATTCAAGTCTGTGAGGAAGTCCTTCGAAGGATTCAATCTCAGCAATAACATCCATCTCGTTAAGCTTAAGGCCACTTACGCAGACCTTTTTAACAAACTCTGCATTCCACTGATTATGCTGACCTAAAATCTTGAGATTATATTTTTTCTCATCAAATTCAGGGATCTTATATTCGAGCGCTCTCGTATCGAGACGCGGTACACTGCTTCCGGAAAAAACTTTATCCCCGGGAATCTGATACTTAGAGATATTGTTCTTAGCAAGAGCATACTTTTCGAATGTACCGTAGTAATCGAGATGCTCTTCATAGAGATTTAAGAACACTGCAAAATGAGGAGATACTTTTACATTATTAAGCTGATGGCAACTCATCTCCATAACAGCGATTGCCTGTGAATCCTCTGCCATCTCCTGATAATAATCGAGACAGGGAATGCCGATGTTGCCAACCAATACAACCTTGTTTGTTATAAGATTACAGAGCACCTTAAAAAGCATACTTGTTGTTGTGCTCTTACCCTTGGTACCTGTGATACCTATTACTCTGTCTCTAAACTCTTCGAGGAAAAGTTCTGTCTGAGAAGTGAACTTTTCTTCAGGATAATCTCCGGGAATTCCGGGGCTTTTTATAATATAATCGTAGTCGTCTTTTTTAAGTTCCTCTGCTTTTCCTTCGAAGATATCGATTGAAGCAGTGTTACAAAACTTTTTTAAAAAGTTCTCGCTCGATTTTCCTTCTACACCGTATCCCCAGATTAGTATTTTTTTATCTAAAAACTTTTCAGTAATACTCATTTTATTCTTCCCTACTCGCCTCGCAACACGAATGTTTTGAAGCACTATTATCAATGTGTATCACACGAATTAAAAACTCCCCCGGTTGTGACTTCGAGGGAGTATTAATAAACTTGCGTCCAACACTATCTGTTAGTATAGCAAATTTTAACATTTTTCTCAATTTTGTTTTGCAAATATGCCAATCTAATGAATCGAATAGTTGTGAGATGCAAAAAATCCTGTAAAAGAAGGAATTTACGTGGCTATGGATTTCCCCAGTACCACATCCTGAATAGTATAATTTATAAAACCCTCAGAAAAATTAAAAGACCCAACGTGGTCCGCATCGTTGAGAGGCGTGTTGGGTTCTGTTAATGATATTATAAAAATATTTATTCTTGATTACAATATGTTCTTTAAACTTTGTTTCCTGTCTAGCTCAAACTGTCTATTATACTTCGTGCTACATATTTCTTACCAACACTGTGGTCCATGGCTTCTTTCATAATAAGCCGGTGGGCCTCACTCTCCGTGATATGCTTCTTTTCCATAAGAAGCATCTTGGCCCTGTTAACAAGTTTTAATTCTTCCATCTTGTCTTCCACGGAAGCGACCTTGTTTTCGTAATGCTTCATCCTGTTTTGGATGGCACTTAGGAACCGGACGCCTCGGACTAAGAGGTCCTCCGATAGCGGTTTTGACAATGCCAAAATAACCCTGTCCGAGACGTATTCCATGACATCGTCATATATCTCGGGAGGGGTGATAATCAACACGGATGCATCGTGCTCTTCACAGATATCCATCGCAAAATCATATCCAATCTCTTCACTGAGAGGACAATCGATAATTACAATGTCATACTTGTTTTCGAGAAGTGCTCTTCTTGCCAATGTACATGTCTTACGGTAATCAATAACCGGATGACTCTTGCCAAAAAGCACTCTTCTTACAAGCTGTTCCATGGATTGTGAAGATGATACAACCAATATGGAATTGGTTTGATCATCAGACTTTTTCATTAGACAGGTATGTACTCATTTATAATCTCTTTGGGAAGAGTCTTATTAACGAATTCACTATTCTTAGCCAATTCGCAAGCTTCCAATTTGGAAGTAGGTAAAAATGCACCATCATCGATCTGTGTAGGCATCTCAAGTTTCTTCTCGATACCATCAAGACCTGCATGGATTAAAAGTGCATATACAAGGTAGGGATTACTTGCTGCATCGGGTGAACGAAGTTCAGCACGATTTCTACCCATGAATGATTCAAGATACATAAGCTTGGAATCGCCTTCATCTGACCAGTTAACTCTGTCAGGTGCGCTCGCACACTTGAATCTAGAATATGATTCTTCTGTTGGGTTGAGGAATATTGTGATGTCTCTAATTACATCCATAATGCCTGCTGCCACATACTTAATCATATCTTCGCCATCTGCATTCTTAGCATAGATATTGATATGATATCCGTTGCCGGGTTTATCCTGTAAAGGAAGCGGAGAAAAATCAGCAATTAGACCATTACGATCAGCGATGGTTTTTACAACCATGTTAAAAGTAACAGCCTGGTCTGCTGCCTTAAGAGGCTTGTCAAAATGGAAATCAATCTCATTCTGTCCGGGTCCTCTCTCATGATGAGATCTCTCGGGTGTAAGACCCATCTGCTCTATAGTAAGACATATCTCTCTACGGATGTTTTCACATCTGTCAAGCGGAGCGATATCCATATATCCTGCATTATCATAGGGTTCCTTGGTAGGTTCGCCGTTTTCATCTTTTTTAAAGATGTAAAACTCGGGCTCTGAACCAAACTTAAAATCTATACCCATATCCGCCGCACGCTTGCAAGCATTCTCAAGTATTCTTCTTGAGTCTGCTTCAAAAGGCTTATTATCAGGTGTATAGAGTCCGCAAAGCATACGAAGAACTCTGCCTCTGTCAGGTCTCCAAGGAAGTATGGAGAGTGTAGACGCATCGGGCTTAAGATATAAGAATCCATAAGGACAATCCTTATATCCCGCTATCTCTTTTGCATTGACTGCAATTCCCTCATTGAATGCCTTAACAATCTGTCCGGGCATAACAGAGATATTCTTTTGCACTCCATATGCATCACAAAAAGCAAGCCTAATGAACTTGGCATCCTCTTCTTCTATGTACTGCATTACTTCATCAATTGTGTAATCCATATTTTTTCTCCGTAAAATAAAACAATATTTTGCAAACAATCCGCAGAGTTATTTTATCAAATTCCTTATAAGTTTGTATAGCCCATTAATGCTTTGTCAACTTCCTTGGCAACTTCTTTGCCCTGTGCTACTGCCTTAACAACAAGTGACTGGCCTGTATGCATATCACCTGCAACGTATACTTTATTCTGGCTTGTTGCGCATGAATCTGGAGCTGTCTTAACATTGGTTCTCTCATTAACTTCTACCTTGAAATCATCTGTTACATACTTTTCACTGCCTAAAAATCCTGCTGCAATAAGTACTAATTCAGCCTTAACTTCCTTCTCACTGCCTTCAACGGGAACCATGTTCATACGACCTGTCTTCTCGTCTTTTTCAGGCTTGAGTGTAAGAAGAATTGCACCCTTAAGATTACCGTTTTTATCCTTAAGGAATTCTTTTACGGTTGTGCAATAAATTCTGGGATCATGACCATACACCTTAATGGCTTCTTCCTGGCCATAGTCCGTCTTTTTAACCTTGGGCCATTCGGGCCAAGGATTGGAAGCTGTTCTCTTAAGGGGTGCTTCAGGCATCATCTCAAGCTGAGTAACACTTTTTGCACCAAGTCTTACGCATGTACCAACACAGTCGTTACCTGTATCACCACCACCGATAACGATTACATCTTTACCCTTAGCAAGATCGTAAGGAACATCTTTAAAGTCGCTATCAAGTAACTGCTTGGTTACCTTGGATAAGAAATCAACTGCAAAATAGATACCGTTAGCATCTCTTCCTTCAGCCTTGATGTCTCTCGGATTGGAAGCACCACATGCTAAGATGATAGCATCGTATTTTTCATTGAGTTCTTTTGCTGTAATATCTTTTCCGACATTGGTATTAACTATGAATTGAATACCTGCTTCTTTCATAAGATCAACTCTTCTGTCGATGACGCTCTTTTCAAGCTTCATGTTGGGAATACCGTATCTTAAAAGTCCGCCAACTCTGTCACTTCTCTCATACACAGTTACTTCATGACCTCTTCTGTTAAGAAGAAGTGCTGCTGATAAACCGGAAGGACCGCTACCGATAACGGCAACTCTCTTTCCTGTTCTTACCTTGGGAGCTTCTTCTTTTACAAGACCATGCTCGAATGCATATTCAATTATTGTCTTTTCGTTTTCTTTTGTAGATACTGCCTTATCATGAAGACCGCACGCACATGCTGCTTCACAAAGTGCAGGACATACTCTGCCTGTAAATTCGGGGAACATACTTGTCTTAGATAATCTAAGATATGCTTCCTCATATCTGCCTCTGAATACCAAGTCATTGAACTCGGGGATGAGATTATGAAGAGGACATCCCGAAGTCATACCGGCTATGTTGCAACCATACTGACAATACGGTACACCGCAGTCCATACATCTGGCAGCCTGTTCACTCTGCTTTTGAAGAGAGAGACTTTCATGAAACTCGTTGAAGTTTTTTATTCTCTCTTCTTCAGGCAATGCCTTGGCATCTTGTCTTTTATATTCCAAAAAACCTGTAGCTTTTCCCACTGCTTCTTCCTCCGTTTATCTGCTCATCAACTTCTCGAATGCTTCGATGCTTGCTGTCTCGTCATCAGCACCTTTAGCCTTAGCATCTCTAATAGCATCAACAATTACCTTGTAATCGTTAGGTATAATCTTCTTGAAATGAGGGATGTATGACTCGTAGTTATCGAGAACCTTTTTACCCTTCTTGGAGCCTGTGTATTTTACATGCTCTTCGATGATCTTCTTTAATACCTCTATGTCTGTCTTGTCAGAAAGAGTACTCATGCTGACAAGTTCCTTGTTAAGGTTCTTGTAAAGTGTGCTGTCCTCGTCGAGTACATATGCTACACCGCCGCTCATACCGGCTGCGAAGTTCTTGCCTGTGGAACCTAGGATAACTGCTGTACCACCTGTCATGTATTCACATCCATGCTCACCAACACCCTCGCATACTGCAAGTGCACCGGAGTTACGTACGCAGAATCTCTCACCTGCCATACCTGAGATGAATGTCTTACCGCTTGTAGCACCGTATAATGCAACGTTACCAACGATGATGTTTTCTTCAGGATTGTACTTAGCTTCCTTAGTTGCCTTAACAGAGATGATACCGCCTGATAAGCCCTTAGCGAAGTAGTCGTTGCAGTCACCTGTTAAGTTGATGCTTAATCCCTTAGGAATGAATGCACCGAAGCTCTGACCGCCGAATCCATCGCAGTTAAGAACAATAGTATCATCCTTAAGTCCGTTAGGATTATGTCTTGTAATCTCAGCACCAAGAAGTGTAGCGAATGCTCTGTCAGTACTCTTAACTGTTAAGCTGACTTCACTCTTAGCTCCCGTTTCGATTGATTTCTTGATGTCCTTATTCTTGAGTAATACTTTTTCATCAACTGTATCTTGAAGCTTAAAGTCATATAAGTACTTATCGCTGAATACCGATTCTTCTTTATCGGTCTTAGACATATCAAGAAGGATCTTTGATAAATCAATCTTCTTTTCCTTGTCGCTAAGATTATCTCTAACCTTTAATAAATCAGTTCTTCCGACTAATTCGTTAACTGTCTTTACACCAAGTGAACTCATAATCTCACGAAGTTCGCTTGCGATGAATATCATGAAGTTTTCTACGTATTCACTCTTACCTGCGAATCTCTTTCTAAGTTCAGGATTCTGTGTAGCGATACCCATGGGACATGTATCCGACTGGCATACTCTCATCATTGCACAACCCATTGTAATAAGAGGAGCTGTAGCAAAACCGAATTCTTCTGCACCAAGTATTGCTGCAATAGCTACATCCTTACCACTCATTAACTTACCGTCTGTCTCGATAACAACACGGTTTCTAAGTCCGTTGGCAATAAGTGTCTGATGTGTCTCAGCAAGACCAAGTTCCCAAGGAAGACCTGCATTATGAATACTTGATAAGGGAGCTGCACCGGTACCTCCGTCGTAACCTGAGATAAGGATTACTCCTGCACCAGCTTTTGCAACACCTGCTGCGACTGTACCTACGCCTGCTTCGGATACGAGCTTAACTGATATTCTCGCATTCTTATTGGCGTTCTTTAAGTCGTAGATTAACTGTGCCAAATCCTCGATTGAATAAATATCATGATGAGGGGGAGGCGAGATAAGGCTTACTCCTGGTGTTGAATGTCTTGTCTTGGCAATCCAAGGATAAACCTTCTTTCCGGGTAAGTGTCCACCTTCACCGGGCTTAGCGCCCTGTGCCATCTTAATCTGTATTTCTTTAGCGCTTACAAGATAACGGCTTGTTACACCGAATCTACCACTCGCTACCTGCTTGATTGCAGAACTGATATCATGATCTGTTCCAACACTCTCAAGTCTCTCATCCGACTCACCACCTTCACCTGAGTTAGACTTAGCATGAAGATGATTCATTGCTTCTGCAAGAGTCTTGTGTGCTTCTTCTGAAATTGAACCATAAGACATAGCACCTGTCTTGAATCTCTTAACGATTTCGTCAACACTCTCAACTTCATCGATTGAGATAGGTTTAACATCTTTCTTGAATTCAAGAAGGCTTCTTAAGTATCCTGTGCTCTCAGCATTAACCATTGAAGTATACTGCTTAAACTTCTCGTAATTACCTTCTCTGGTTGCGCTCTGAAGCATATGGATTGTTGCAGGATTGTATCTATGATTCTCACCCTGACTTCTTTCCTTATGACGGCCTGTTGAATCAAGCTCAAGATTAACAGAAAGTCCCAAAGGATCAAATGCGAGTGAATGCTGCTTATCTGCTGCATTGCCTATATCTTCAAGTGTGATACCGCCAACTCTTGATACGGTACCTGTGAAGTACTCATTAATAACGTCTTCTGATATACCGATTGCTTCGAAGATTTTACTACCCTGGTATGACTGAATTGTAGAGATACCCATCTTGGCAGCGATCTTAACGATACCAAAAAGAATGGCCTTGTCATAATCTTCAACAGCTGCGTAGTAATCCTTATCAAGTAAACCTTCCTCAAGTAATTCTTCGATTGAAGCATGTGCAAGATAAGGGTTAACTGCTGATGCACCGAAACCAAGAAGTGTTGCAAAATGATGTACTTCTCTGGGTTCTGCTGACTCAAGAATGAGTGACATTGCAGTACATTTTTTAGTCTCAACAAGGTGCTTATGAACTGCTGCAACTGCAAGAAGTGAAGGAATTGCAACATGGTTTTCATCAACTCCCCTATCAGAAAGAATGAGGATATTGGCACCGTCTTTATATGCCTTATCTACTTCTACGAAGAGATGCTTAAGTACTCTCTTCATGGGTGTACTCTTGTAGAAAAGAATTGATACTTTTGCTACCTTGAATCCATCTGCATGCATGTTCTCAATCTTTAAAAGATCAAGGTCTGTAAGGATGGGGTTATTAATCTTAAGTACATGGCAGTTCTCAGGATTTTCTTCCAAAAGATTACCGTTGGTACCAAGGTATACTGTTCTTGAAGTTACGATTTCCTCTCTAAGTGAATCGATAGGGGGATTGGTAACCTGTGCAAAAAGCTGCTTGAAGTAGTAGAACAGAGGCTGGTAATTATCTGATAAAGCAGCTATAGGAGTATCAACACCCATGGAGCCGATTGCTTCAGTTCCGTTAAGTGCCATGCTTCTGATTGAATCATGGTAGTTCTCCCAAGTATAACCGAATGCTTTTTGAAGTCTCTTTCTATCTTCTTTTGAATATGTCAAAACTTTTTTGTTAGGAATCTTAACATTAGCAAGGCTTAAGAGGTTAGCATCAAGCCACTCACCATAGGGCTTACTAAGTGCATATTTTTCCTTAATCTCTTCATCAAAGAAGATTCTCTTTTCCTTGGTATCAACAAGGAGAATCTTACCGGGATGAAGTCTTTCTTTCTTAACGATGTGACTCTCATCAATATCAAGTACACCAACTTCGGATGAAAGGATGAGTCTCTGATCATCTGTGATGTAGTATCTTGAAGGACGAAGTCCGTTTCTATCGAGGATTGCACCCATTACATCACCATCTGAGAAGAGGATTGATGCAGGGCCATCCCAAGGCTCCATCATGGTTGCGTAGTACTGATAGAAATCTCTCTCTTCCTGTGAAAGTGTCTCGTTATGAGCCCAAGGTTCAGGAATCATAATGGACATTGCAAGAGGAAGATCCATACCACTCATTACTAAGAATTCAAGAGTGTTATCAAGCATTGCAGAGTCAGAACCGCTCTGTGATACAACGGGTAAAACCTTGGTCATATCTTCATCAGAGAAAAGTGATGAATGCATGGTCTCTTCTCTGGCAAGCATCTTATCTGCATTACCTTTTATAGTATTAATCTCACCGTTATGAACGATCATTCTGTTAGGATGAGCTCTTCTCCAGCTGGGATTTGTGTTAGTGGAGAAACGTGAATGAACCATAGCGATTGCAGATTCATAATCCTTATCTTCAAGGTCAGTAAAGAAAGTACGTAACTGTCCTACGAGAAACATACCTTTATAACAGATTGTTCTGCAAGAAAGTGAAGGAACATAAGTGTTGACGTTACTTTGTTCAAACTCACGTCTAACTATGTAAAGCTTTCTATCAAAATCAATATCTTTTTCTATATCTTTGGGCCTCTTGATGAATACCTGCTCGATGCGAGGCATGCACTCGAGTGCTTTCTCGCCGAGTACCTGAGGCTTGGAATCAACTTTTCTCCAAGCTAAGATGTCAAGACCGGACTTCTTGACGATGATTTCAAACATGGACTTAGCCTGTCTTAAATCAAGTTCATTTTGAGGGAAGAAGAACATACCTACGGCATATTCTCTCTCTTTGCCGAGTTCTACACCCTCTTTTTTCATAATCTTTGAAAAGAATTTATGAGGGATTTGTGTGAGGATACCTACACCATCACCGGTCTCTCCCTTAGCATCTTTTCCTGCTCTGTGCTCGAGATTCTCAACTATTGATAAAGCATCAGATACGAGTGAATGTGATGCTCTGCCTTTAATATCAACTATTGCACCGATACCGCAATTATCGTGCTCAAATTCGGGTGAATACAAACCTTTTTGTTGGATTTGTTCGAAATTATTATTCATCTTTTTTCTCCTTTCATTTCGAAGAGAAATAATGTCTATCGTCTTTGCTCTTATACAGGGTATTTATTATCAAAACATGCACTGCATATGGGCAAGTCGCCAACCATACTCTTAAAATCTTTTAGTTTCAGATATGCAAGTGAATCTGCTTTTATGCTCTTACATATCTCTTCTGTTGAATGCTTGGATGCAATCAGTTTTTCTGATGTAGGTACATCCGTTCCGTAAAAGCAAGGATATAGGAAGGGCGGTGACGATATACGTACATGCACTTCTTTTGCTCCCGCTTCTTTTAGCATCTCTATAATCTGTCTCATAGTTGTTCCTCGAACTATTGAGTCATCTATGAGTACTATTCGCTTATCCTTAACAACTTCTTTTAGGATGCTTAGCTTCATATGAACCGCTGCTCTTCTTTCTTCGTCAGTGGGCTTAATGAAGCTTCGACCTATGTAACTGTTTTTATGAAAAGCCAGTTCAAATGGAATGCCTGCTTCCATTGCATATCCTTGCGCTGCAGCTAGTCCTGAATCAGGAACACCGACTACGATGTCTGCATCTACTTTTAGTCCCTTAGCCAATGCTCTACCTGCATTAACTCTGGCTTCGTATACTGATATGCCGTCTATCACGGAATCAGTCCTTGCAAAGTAGATATATTCAAATATGCAATGTGCACCTTTTTTCTTATTGCATAGGCTCTTATCACTCTTGAAGCCGTCCTTGGTGATAGTGACTATCTCTCCGGGTTCGACATCTCTAATAAGTGTTGCACCGATACTCTCTATGGCTGCACTCTCTGATGCAAGTATGTAGGTATCGTTTCTCTTGCCTATAACCAGGGGCTTAATACCATAGGGATCTCTTATACCGATTAACTTTCTGGGGCTAATGATTAAGCATGCAAATCCGCCTTTTAGCTTACCTGCTGCTGCCTTGACTGCTTCTTCTATGGTGCCTGTCTTTACTCTCTTATGAATAATCTCATATGCCAGAATCTCAGTATCGGATGATGTGTAATGTGCTAAGCCTCTGTTCATCTGAGCTTCTTTTAGTTCAGCTGCGTTAACTATATTGCCGTTATGTACAAGTGCTAACGTTCCCTTGATATAGTTCATCGCTATAGGCTGTGCGTTCTCCGGTAGGCTTCCACCGGTCGTTGAATATCTTACATGTCCAACACCTATGTTGCCCTTTAGTTCTTCGAAATCTTTCTTAACGAAGACTTCACTTACTAGTCCCATGCCCTTCTTTGTTTTGATATTACCCATGGGTCCGAAGGTATCGCATAGCGACATACCGG
>JAEEGG010000915.1_pt1 | contig 84386 bp, 62 predicted proteins | sample 9134161 | NCBI WGS metagenome assembly JAEEGG01 (sample SAMN16246543, study PRJNA631951) | gut metagenome | biome: gut microbiome; feature: rumen; material: CR-attached | host: Bos | place: Iran: Karaj | collected 2018-10
AGACCGCGGTGGTGGTTTCTTCCAGCCTTGAGGTTTGGATTCCTTGGCGGATATTAAAAACATTATCAACACCAGGGGGTCCAAAATGCGTTCCATTATTGCCCCCCCCCCCCCCGCATTTATGAATTCACAAAAGTTTTTGATTTTTGGAATTTTTTGTCGATTCTTGATGTTTTAAACCGTTTCGGCATGTTTCGTTTTGGTGGGTAATTCGGCGTTTCGCCCCTAGTGTTTGCGTATTTCTGCAGAAAAACAAGTATGCGCAACGGATTTATCATCCGATTGCGCATTTCCTGGCCGATTGTTTTTGCAGTTATGTTTCGCTAAATCGCCCTTTAACTATGCGAAATAAACTCAGACGGGGAGATATTATAATAATCCTTGAATGCCGTTGCGAAATAAGAGGGCGTTGAGAAGCCGCACATGGTAGATATTTCAGCAATACTCTTAGTGCCTTCCTTAAGAAGTTGGGCCGCAAGCGCCATTCTGGCATCTTTAAGAAGCACAGAAGGAGATGCGTCTGCCTCTGATTTCAGCCTGCGATTGAGATGAATGCGGCTCATGCCCATCGCAGTGGCCAATTCTTCAACGCCAAAGCCTGAATCTGCGATATTTTCCTGGATTTTGGCCTTTACCTGCCCCAGGAACGACAGATCTTCAGCTGAATCAGCCGCCTCTGAAGGGAAAATAACCGGCTCCTCTGGGGACTCGGGAATCTCTAAATCTTCTACGGGCGCAACAGGTGGCTGAATAGGCTCTTCGGGCCGATTATCTATATTATTATTAATAAGGTCGCGTGTGCGCTTGCGCTCGCGCGCGTAGAGGGCACCGAAAACAACAGCTGCTGAAGCAAATAACGCCATTACTGCATAGGCCCACCCTGGAACCTTACCAGACGAATTGGCGGATGTGGTTGAAAGCGGATTAACAACGGAGTTATTTGCCTGATTATTAGAACCTTCCGATGTGGAGACAACAGGGGTCACGCCACCAGAAAGATCATTATTATCATATATAATAGAAATCTCTGAACGGCGAAGCATGGGATAAATATTATCGGCAAGATAACGCCATACAATACCATCTTTAAAATGACGTAGCGCTTCTTCCGGATCGCTCCCGCCTTTACGAAGTAAAGAAACGGCCTCCTGGGCCCATGGTTGGCCACTTTCGAGGATTAATTTAATAGCGCCATCAATATCTTCGGATAAGGAATTGACGACAAAAATTGAATCCGGGAGTGAGGGGCATATCCTTTTAATAAGGTTTACAGTAGAATGCGACCTCTCAACTGACAGCTTCTTATTCAAAGAATAAGGACCATCAGGAGATGCGGCTGAAAAAACTTCTATTTTAGAAGGGGTATTATGATCAAATAACTCCTGGATAGCTTTAATCTGTTTAAGATTATCCATCCAGTTCTCATCAAGATGAGAATCTGAAATGCGAAAATGAAGAAAATGACTGAAATTCTGGGCTGAAACAAAATTGTTACTTGCCGATAATAACATAAAAATTATAGGCAAAATAGAGAACAATATGTAAAGCCGATTTTTCATTGCAGCACTAAGTTAAAAAAAAGCATCTACTTGTGCAACAATATCAAAAGAGCGAATTTACAAATTTACAATTTTGATACTTTAACAAAATTTTATCAATTAGAAATAGCAGAATTTGGGTATGATGGGCGCCGAAAAGGGAAAACTAATACAAATTAAGTGGAAAAGATTCTGCAGGAAGCACTCTAATGGTTAACGGTAATAAAGGCTCAAAAGGAACCAAGACCCATTAGTCGGATACCGGATTACTGACGGGGAACATTAATATAATATTCTGGAAAAGAAGGTGAATTTTGATCGGTATAATTAACCCAAAAACAAAGCGTCTGGCAGACATCCGAAGGTGCATAATTAGGCTTTTAATTTTGATACATAAACAAATCGGCGTGCGTAGAATGGCTATTTCGTTAAAATTAAAAGAGGATACAAGAATGTGAGATCAACCGTTTCCGGAAGTGTTTAAAACGTCATTAATAAAAGATGTCCATGGCGGAAAGTTACGAGAAAGGCGATAAGATCAAGTATACCGCCATATCCAATAATGTGCGATCTATCGGGATTATGGTTTATTAAAAAAGGAGGAGATAACGTTTAGATGGCTCCCTGAACAAAGAGTATAACAAAAAGACGGCGCGTTTGTCTATTTCTGGACGCCTTTGCAATATAGGGTCATAAGGGGTTCTTTATCTTATCGGGGATGCAGAATACTACGTGTACGGCATTCTAACGGGAACATGTATCAATTTCAAAATTGATACATGTCGACAATTGGCGACCGTACGCGAGGCATTTAACTATTCCAAAGCATAACCTGCCCCTGATGGTTAAATAGAGAATAGAACCTGTTTTTGATGACCCTTCTGGATTTAACAGTTCGTTGATTACTCTCTGGACAAAGCCTATCCTACGACTTTTGAGTATAGCATGAACGCCCCTTGATGCATGACGCCCATATACCTATATATATTGCGCGTGCGCGCGTACTACGCGCTTGAAAATTTTTCTATTTCAAAAACATTTTTTGAATTTATAATTACTTTTGGAACTCACTTTAACTTTATTTATCTTTGTCTGTAGCATTTATATTTGGCGCAAGGATTGATTGCAATGTTGGCTTTCCTCATATTGATTTTGCCGTCTTTTGCATGTCTGTTCTGTTCAGTGCAGAGTTTTTTATTCTCACGCAGGACAAGCACATTCGTCATATTTCAGATTCTTCTTCTGGCAACCGGTGTTTTCTGTCTGGCAGATTCTCTCTATGCCGCCCCGGCGATTAACCCTCACGCGCTTGGTGTTGCAAATATTGTAAAAATCGTCGCCGCCTCCTGCCTTATTCCGCTGGCGTGGATGTACCTGCGTAAGCTAAAGAGCGATTCCCGCTTTGCCTCATGGCAATACCTGTGGCTTGCCATACCGGTGTACCTTCTGGCTACCGGTGCCATTCTGCATGGCTTGTCTGGATCAAAAGCTATAGCCTCTTTCCTGGACGAGCTGAATAATAATGGTACAGGGGTTGTCTCAAAGTATAAAGGCGAAGCGGAATATTTATACTACGTCTTCACATCCGTCGTTTTCAGGGTTATTGTGACAATTGAGGCGTTCGGGGCTGTCGGATATCTGGTTTGGTATCTGATTAAAGAAAAATTGTCCCCAGGCGACCTTCTCCGGTTTGCAAGCAAAGGCGCAAAATGTTCCCCGCTGGAGCTTCAACTTTTCAATTTCATCCTTCCCATTATAATCGTCTTCGTAAAAGTCATACTGCAAAACGGTGCTCCGAGAGATCATCTTTGGCTGAACATAACCCTGGCGATTATAATCACTTTATGCATTCTCAACATCTCCTTTACTTCTCTGTTTGGCGCAATCGACAAAATCTCATTAAACAACATGCGCTTTATTGTGTTCTACAACCACAATAAACAGAACAAGTCTGCCATCCTTGAGTATTCAATGAACGAGATTCTGGACCATGCAGACGAGAATAGCCTTGAACGTTTACATAGGAAACTCGATGAGCGGAACCCCAAGAAAGCAACGGACAGTGCAGCGGATACGGGCGAATCGGCAACTGCCGGGCGGTTGTTTGCAACAATGGCTGGCACCTGGGATGATGAAAATCTTCTTGCCCGCTTTCAGAAACTTGTGGTTAAAGACAAATTATTCCTCAAGCCAAGCCTGTCTATAACCGAAGTGGCGGAGCAACTGCATACCAACAAGACTTATGTGTCAAAGCTGGTGAACAACACCTATAACATCGGGTTCCCGGAACTCTTGAACGCTCTTAGGATAGATTACGCAGAACAATACATTCTTAGTCATAGAGGTGCAAAACAGGCTGAAATTGCCGAAGCTTGCGGATTTCTGAGCGCTTCATCATTCAATAACATATTCAAAAAGGTTAAAGGAATACCTCCGCGGATGTGGATTGAAAGCCTAACCGACAAGAATCATAAAACCGACTGAAGCCCGTCATTTACGGTTTTTATGCTTTTTTGCAAATTTTTGGCAAAATTGTCAAGAATTTGCAATTATTTCTTGTTTGTAAAATAATTTTTACATATCTTTGCACTTGAAAACAAAACTATACTATGTATAAGCACCTGAACCCCGCCCTCCTGGCCGCTTCGGCCGCGATCATCTGCCTGTCCTCCTGTCTGAAGGTGGACGAGATCGGGCTGAACAATTCCGGCGGTCCGGCGCTCCCCGGCTCCAACGAGAAGAAAGAAAAGGTGGAGTTCGAAATCACCGTCACCAGGGACGGCGAGGTTATTCCCCGCAGCAAAATCGCCACTAAGGGTGGAGTAGACGTGGGAGACAATTATGCCACCATGGATACGGATAGGCCTATCGGCGTCGTGGGCATGGATTTCTATACCCATGAAGTGCTCATCGACAATGAGCGCGCGCAAAGCACCGGGGATACTTATACTGGTTGGTTCAATCCGGATATGTGGAAAGGAAGGGACAAAATCGCAATGAGCGCTTATTATCCCTATGTGGAAGGCGTGAAGTACGAGGACGACAATTCCGCATATTCAATTCCATTTGCAATCAACGATGTGGACGCAGGTCCGCTTGTATCAAAAACTGTAGAGCAGGCAATCGACCGGATCAATCTCATTCCCTTCGAATTCCAGCACATTACCAACGACATCGGCTTTACGCTGCAGGATGTGACGTCGGATCCTCAGCTGCAAGGCCTTATCCATATTCGCAAGGTTACCGCTACCAATGTAGCGTCTGCTGGCGTATTCCTTAACAATATGGGTGCTAATCTTGGCCTCTGGAGGCGTCAGGGGTATTTCAGGGACGTGGTGGTATTCGAAGGGGATGCGAAGCTGGAGATGGAAGAGAATTTCGTCGGAAGGGACCGCCTGGTACCCAGGATGTCGGAGAGCAGCCGCTACTATTCGGTTCCGGACGAAATCCGGCCGGGAAAACAGTGCGTTCTCGTGGAGTACGATGTGGAGGCATTCACCATCGGCGGTTTCACATACAGCGCCCTTACCGGTCAGGTTGCCCGCTTCATGCTGTACAACGTAATACCCGGAAACGTGTTCGAGTATGGAAAGCAGTACACTTTCCATCTTGGGCTGGACACCGGAGATATCTATCAGTCAATCTCCTTCTCCGCCAGCGTATCGGATTGGGAAACCCATATTTATGAAGACAACAATGTATTTTAGGCCGCTATGATACGACTACTGTTTCTACTATTGCCGGCTGCGGCCTGCTTCGGGTGGATATTGTTGAATTATTTCGTATCCCGAAGAACGTGCACATATGGTATATTTGCACTCTTTCTGATAATGCTTGGGCTATTCCTTGTAACAGACTCAAGCTATGCAAATCCGGATGTGAATCCGGAATTACTTGTTTATATGACCTTGCTGGAACTATTCGCCGGTCCATGCCTCATTCCTCTGATGTGGATGTACCTGTACCAGCTCAAACATAAGACAAAATTCACATCGGCGCAATGGTCCTGGGCTATAATTCCGGTTGTATTTATCACGGCCAGCGCACTGATAACACACCTTAAAGGAGTGGAACCTATTGCCAATTATCTGCACGACATCTACAACGAAGGCCTTCCGGTTCGCCGTCCAAGAGAGGATAAAGTGCTTTTTGCCTATTACCTGTGGACTTTTGTACTTTTCAGAGTCGTCATTGGAACGGAACTGTTGCTGGGATTCATCATGCTTGTGTACCATGCCCGGAAGAATAGGTTCAAAATCAAAGATTTCCGCGACTTCTGGAGAAAAGGCGAGCCAATCTCTGTGATGCAGATTCAGTTCTCGAACCTGTTCCTGCCTATTGTTTTGGTATTGGCAAAAATCCTTATCGGCAACCGGATACTTCAACAACATCCATGGCTGCTGATTATTATTTCGCTCGCGATGGCGGCAGCTGTCTTCAACGTAGCCTTTACGGCGCTATTCGGCGCAAGGGAAAAGGTTACACTAGAGAATATGAGGCACGTGATGGTGTACAACTACAACGACAAAATCAAGTCGATTATAGTTGAATTTACGCTGGACGACCTTCTGGACGAGGCGGAGGAAGAAGGCCTTCGACGCCTGAGGGAGAAAATCGGCGAACATATCCATGAGGATCCGGATGCCATGCAGCAAGGCGGAGCGAAATCCACTCTTGTCAAGGAGAATCTTTTCGCCTCCATGGCAAGAACCTGGGACGACGACAGCCTCCTCTCCCGCTTCCAGACGCTTATGGTGAAAGAGCAGCTCTTCCTGCAGCCAAGCCTCACCCTGGGCGATGTGGCAGACCGCCTGAAAACCAACAAGACCTATGTATCCAAGCTGGTGAACAACACCTATAACCTTGGCTTCCCGGAACTGCTCAACACTTTGCGCATAGACTATGCAGAGCAGTATATCATCAATCACCGCAGCGCCAAGCAGGACGAAATAGCCGCGGCATGCGGCTTCCTCAGCGCATCGGCATTCAACAGCATCTTCAAGAAAGTTACCGGCGTAACGCCCAAGGTGTGGATCGCAGGCATTCGCGAAGGCAAACCCGACCTGCAGTAATGGAAGACCTCAAACTGGACCTCAGCAAATACAGCATCCTTGTGGTGGATGATGTCCCCCTGAATGTGATGTTGGTGGAGAAAATGCTTTCACGCTTCGGATTTCGCATTCTCAAGGCGGAAAATGGACTTGAAGCAATGCGGGAAATCCTCGCAGACAAGCCTGATTTGGTGTTTTTGGACATTATGATGCCCATCATGGACGGCTTCCAAACTCTGGAGCAAATACGCAAGAATCCCGAATTGTCGGATCTTCGCGTCGTTGTGCTCTCGGCCCTCAACTCCAACGAAGACATCGTGAAGGCCTACAACCTCGGCGCCAACGACTTCATCACCAAACCCATCATGCTGGACAAGCTGATCAACAGCGCCGCCAAGCAACTGGGAATAAAAATCTAAATGGAAGGGGACACAAAATCGGAGGCCTTGGCCGACACAGGGGGTTCGGGGGGTTAGCCCCCCGGTATCTTCGAAGAAGAAGGGACTACAAATATGGCTTGCACAAATTGTGCAAGCCATATTTGTGGTCCCTGGGGGACTTGAACCCACGACCCACGGATTATGAGTCCGCTGCTCTAACCGACTGAGCTAAGGGACCGGGTGCTATCTAATACAAAGATAGCAAAAAATCGCGTGCTCTATCACACTTTGATTTCCACCTCGACACCCGAAGGGAGTTCCAGCTTCATCAGGGAATCGACGGTCTTTGCGTTGCTGTCGTCGATGTCCAGAAGACGGACATAGGAGTCGAGTTCGAACTGCTCGCGGCTCTTCTTGTTAACGAAGGTGGAGCGGTTCACAGTGAAGATCTTCTTGCCTGTAGGAAGAGGAATGGGACCCACAACCTTTGCACCCGTTGCCTTCACTGTATCCACGATCTTGGCTGCGGACTTGTCCACCAGCATGTGATCGAATGATTTCAGTTTGATTCTGATTTTCTGGCTCATATTGCTAAACTTTTAAATTTTTGCTAAAGTGTGTCGTCAGGGAACATGTTCCTGGTTGAGTAGCCGCTCTTTTCCACAATGCCCTTTGCGAGCGTTGCGGGGACTTCGGCATAGTGGTCAAATGTCATGGTGCTGGTAGCACGTCCGCTGGACAGCGTACGCAGCACCGTGACATAACCGAACTGTTCTGCAAGAGGAACAAACGCCTTGACGATGCGTGCTCCGCTCCCGCTGGAGTCCATTGCGACAATCTGGCCGCGGCGGCGGTTGAGGTCTCCCACAATGTCGCCCATGTACTCTTCCGGAGTTACTACCTCGAGCGACATGATGGGCTCGAGAAGTACCGGATGGCACTTGGGGCAGGCATTGCGGAAAGCCATCCTGGCGGCCAGCTCAAAGGAGAGCTGGTCTGAGTCCACCGGATGGAAGCTGCCGTCCAGAAGGGTAACTTTCAGGGACGGGACCTCGTTTCCGGCAAGGACGCCGTTTGCCATTGCGGCCTGGAATCCTTTCTCCACGGAGGGGATGAATTCCTTGGGGATGTTGCCACCCTTGACCTGATTGTCGAACTGGAGCCCCTGGACGCCTTCGTCCGCGGGACCGATTTCGACCACGATGTCTGCGAACTTTCCACGGCCGCCCGTCTGCTTGCGGAAAACCTCACGCAGCTGAGTGCTGGTGGTGATAGCTTCCTTGTAGTTGACGTGCGGAGCACCCTGGTTGATGTCTACGCCGAATTCGCGGCGCAGACGGTCCACGATGATGTCCAGATGGAGCTCTCCCATGCCGGAGATGATGGTTTGCCCGGTTTCGTTGTCCGACTTCACCGTGAAGGTGGGGTCTTCCTCCGCCAGTTTACCAAGCGCCACGGCCAGCTTGTCAAGATCCTGCTGGGTCTTGGGCTCTACCGCGATGCCGATAACCGGATCCGGGAAATCCATGGATTCCAGAGTGATGGGATGGCTCTCATCGCACACCGTGTCGCCCGTGTGGAGTTCCTTGAAGCCCACGGCTGCGCAGATATCACCCGCCTCCACGAACTCGATGGGGTTCTGGTGGTTGGAGTGCATCTGATACAGGCGTGCAACCCTTTCCTTCTTGCCCGTACGCGTATTATATACGTAGGAACCGGCATCCAGACGTCCGGAATACGCCCTCATGAAAGCGAGGCGGCCCACGAAGGGATCCGTCGCAATCTTGAATACGAGAGCGCAGAAGGGTTCGTCTGCGGAAGGTTTGCGTTCAAGTTCGTCTCCGGTACGGGGGTGCGTTCCTGTTACCGACCCCTTGTCCAGCGGAGAAGGCAGATACCTCATAACGGCATCCAGGAGGAACTGTACGCCCTTGTTCTTGAAGGAGGAACCGCAGCAGGCCGGCACGATCTGCATCGAGATGCAGCCTTTGCGCAGCGCGGCGATAATCTCCTCGCGGGTAAGGGAATCCGGATCCTCGAAGAACTTCTCCATAAGCGACTCATCGCATTCCGCGGCCGCTTCCAGAAGGATATCCCTCCAGCGCGCGGCCTCTCCCTTGAGTTCCTCCGGAATGGGGCCTTCGTGATAATTCACGAGCTCCTCGGAAGAATTGTAGAAGATAGCCTTCATGTCGATGAGGTCGATGATGCCTTCGAACTTGTCTTCGGCACCGATGGGGAGACAGACGGGAACCGCGGTGGCTCCGAGTTTGACCTTGATATCCTCCACACATGCGAGGAAATCGGCCCCTACCCGGTCCATCTTGTTCACATACGCGATCTTCGGCACATTGTATTTATCGGCCTGACGCCAGACGGTTTCGCTCTGGGGCTGAACCCGGCCGACGGCGCAGAATGTGGCAACCGCTCCGTCCAGAACCCTCAGCGAGCGCTCCACCTCCACGGTGAAGTCCACGTGCCCGGGAGTGTCGATAAGGTTGATCTGGAAGGTTTCGCCCTCATAGTGCCAGAATGCCGTAGTTGCTGCGGAGGTGATGGTAATTCCCCTCTCCTGCTCCTGCACCATCCAGTCCATGGTGGCCGCGCCTTCGTGTACCTCTCCTATCTTGTGGGTTTTCCCGGTGTAATAAAGGATACGTTCGGACGTAGTGGTTTTACCGGCATCGATGTGCGCCATGATGCCGATGTTACGTGTGTACCTGAGATCTCTCTTGGCCATTCAGTTTACAGATCTTAGAAACGGAAGTGTGCAAATGCCTTGTTGGCCTCTGCCATTCTGTGCATGTCTTCCTTACGCTTGAAGGCGCCACCTTCGCTGTTGTAGGCGGCTACGATTTCCGCGCAGAGCTTTTCTGCCATCGAGTGTCCCGAGCGCTTGCGTGCGAACTGGATAAGGTTCTTCATGGCTACGGAGACTTTGCGTTCCGGACGCAACTCGGTCGGCACCTGGAAGTTTGCACCGCCGATACGGCGTGACTTGACCTCAATCTGAGGAGTCACGTTCTCCAATGCGGACTTCCAAATATCGAGAGGAGCCTTGTCAGAATCTTTCATCTTCTCGCCTACCATGTCGATAGCATCATAAAAGATCGAATACGCGATACTCTTCTTCCCCTGGAGCATAAGATTGTTCACGAAACGGGTAACCTCCACGTCGTGAAACTTAGGATCAGGAAGTAGAATCCTCTTTTTAGGCTTCGCTTTTCTCATTTTGAAAAATTGTTAGGTGATTTGTAAATTACTTCTTGGCTTTCTTGGGACGTTTGGCGCCATAGAGGGAACGGGACTGGGTCCTGCCGTCTACGCCAGCTGTATCCAAGGCACCACGAAGGATGTGGTAACGGACACCGGGGAGGTCTTTTACACGGCCGCCGCGCACAAGCACGATGCTGTGCTCCTGGAGGTTGTGGCCTTCTCCGGGGATGTATGCGTTGACCTCTTTGGTGTTGGAAAGCCTCACACGGGCTACCTTACGCATAGCCGAGTTAGGTTTCTTAGGCGTGGTGGTGTACACACGGAGGCACACGCCGCGCTTCTGAGGGCAAGCATCCAACGCGCGAGACTTGCTCTTTACTTCAAGTTGCTCGCGTCCTTTGCGGACAAGTTGTTGAATTGTTGGCATAAATGTTTGTTAATAAATAAGTTATAGTTACGCCCCAAATCCGCGGGTCTTATGTCCCGCTTTTTTGGGGCGACAAAGATAGTAATTTTTAATTAATTAACAAAGTTTTCAACACGATTTCATGGCGGCCTCAACATCGTCCGGGGCGATGGGGTGGCGGTGATGGCCAAGGCGGCGGGCGCCTTCTGCCGTTACCAGCACATCGTCTTCCAGACGGATGCCGCCGAAATCGTAGTAGCCTTCGAGCGCGGCGTAATTCACAAAGTCGCCGCCAAGGCCTTCCTTCTTGAACTTTTCGATGAGTGCAGGGATGAAGTAAATACCCGGCTCATCGGTGATTACATGGCCGGGAACAAGCTTCCTTGCCATGCGCAGCGAACCGAGGCCCAGCTGCTTTGCGCGCACCTGGCCTTCATCGTAGCCCACATAGTTCTCGCCCAGATCCTCCATGTCGTGCACGTCCAGGCCCATGTTGTGGCCAAGGCCGTGGGGCTGGAACAGGCCGGCGATACCGGCGGCAACCATTTCGTCCAGGTCGCCCTTCACAAGACCAAGCGCGGAAAGCCCCTCCAGCATCTTGCGCGCAACAGCTAGATGCACCTCGCGGTATGTGATTCCGGGCTGTGTGATTGAATACGCCAGCTCGTTGCAATCGGCCACAATCTGGTAAATCTCCCTCTGTTTGGTGGAGAACTTCCCGGAAGTGGGATATGTGCGGGTGAAGTCCGACGCATAGTGCTCGTTGCTCTCGCAGCCGGCGTCTATCACCATCAGTTTTCCAGGCTCTATAATCTTGTCGTGCAGGTGGTTATGCAGCGTTTCTCCGTGCTGGGTGAGAATCGTGGGGAACGATACGCCCCAGCCCTTTTCAAGGCAGAAGCCCTCCATCTTACCCACAATGTCCTGTTCGATGATGCCGAGCTTTATATTATCCCGGCCGATGCTGTGCATCTCGTAACCCAGGTCGCAGGCCGCGTCCAGCGCCGCAATCTCGATGTCCTCCTTGATGAGCCTCATCGACACAACCGCCTTGATAAGCGGCAGCGACGGCTCCGCTCCGGGCATCAAACGCGCCAGTTCCATCGTGTTGTAGTACCGGCTCGGCGGCAGGAAATGCACCGGGCGTCCACCCTTCAGAGCCTCCTCCAGAGCGGCATAGGGGGCCGATTTCGCCACGCCAACGCCCTCCGCCCTGGACTGAACCGAAGGCTGGGGGCCCATCCAGATGATATCGTCGATATCGACGTCATCGGCATAAATGCATTCCGCCCCGGTATTGATGTCCAGGAGCGCTGCATAATGCGGCTCATCGATGCCGAAGAAATACAGCCAGGAGCTGTCCTGACGCCATTTATAGCAGTTGTCCTTATATTGGGCGGGGGCCTCCACGTTGCCCACGAACAGCACCATGCCGTTCTGGCCGGCTTCCCTCATTTTCCGCAGGAGTGTTTCCCTGCGCCTAGCGTAAATTTCCTTTGAAAACATATTACGTGATTTTGTTTCTCCAAATATAAGGATTATTTTTGTGCTTATGAAAAGAATCCTACTCCTTCTTATGGCATCAACCCTTGCAATGGGTGTCCCTGGCGTTCAGGCTCAGGCCGATGACAACACCCCCAAGCTCACCCCTTCGGAGACCTGCCTCTTCGCCCACCGGGATACCTGCGACCTGTTCCTGGACATCTACGAACCCACCCCGGGCTCCGAAACCACGTTCCAAGGCATCCAGAAGCCCACTTTGGTCTTCGCCTTCGGCAGCGGCTTCATCTGGGGCTTCCGCAACGACCCGTTCTACTTCCCCTGGTTCCAGGAGTATATGGACCATGGCTACCGCGTGGTGGCCGTGGATTATCGCCTGGGGCTCAAGGGCATCGACATGAAGTTCGACGTGTTCCACCTGTTCGAGAGTTGCCGGCTCACGAAAAGGGCCGTGGACATCGGCGTAGAGGATGTTTTCTCCGCGGTTAAGTTTCTCATCGACAAGAAGGGCATAGACCCGGAGAACATCGTGATGATGGGTAATTCCGCAGGGGCGATGATAAGCCTGGCCGCGGAACTTGACGCGTGCAACGCCTGGAACGGCGCGCCATCCCTGGCGGAGGCGGCGGGCCTCCCGGAAGGGTTCCATTTCAAAGGCGTGATGTCTTTCGCCGGAGCGCTAATGACGCTCACCGGCCTGCCCACATACTCCCGAACCCCGGCCCCGCAGCTGCTCGTCCACGGCACCAAGGACGGCGCCGTGATGATCGGCAAAAGAACCTTCGGTAAATACGGAATGTACGGCTCCAGCGCCCTTGTAAAGGACATTTACGCCCCCAAAGGCTACACCTACCACTTCTACAGCTACGCGGGCCACTCCCACGACATGGCCGCTAATATGCTTTACTGTATGAAAGAGCAGCTCCGCTTCCTTGAGGAAGAGGTCATGCTCCGCCGCGGCCGCATCATCGACGTATCGGTGACCGACCCCCAAATGCCCATCGGCGAAGACCTCGACCTCGGCAAGATCTACAAAAAGAAGTAGTTACCTTATTTCCCAAACGTCATATCCCAGTCGGTCTCGAGCGCGCCAAGCTGCTGGAGAAGGTCTTTCACGAGGGCGTCGTAGGCGTCTTCGCTCCAGCTCTTCGGGGGAGTCCACTGGACTTGCCGTTTGGAGCAGGGCTTCATGTGAAGGCCGCGGAAGAATTCGCCGGGGATGCTGGCGTCCACGTTTACCGACAAGAAGCCACGGTCCTCGTGGGTGGAGGGATAGTCGTCCGAGAGGATCCATCCCATCCGCGGATGGAAACGCTCCAGGTTGCCGAAGGTGCATTCGCCGGTTGAGGGGTCGAACTGCGTGAGTTCGAGGCGATATCGGCCTTTGGATACCGTGCCGAAGGTGTCGTGGCCCGCCACCAGTTCGATGAACAGGGCGGCCAGGGGGTCTTCCTTGCCCAAAGTTATGCCTCCAACGAGCATCTGGCCGCCGTCGAGCACCAGATACTGCTTCCCATCGGCCTTGATTATGCCGGAAATCTTCATCGGCACAAAGAACATCCTGCATGAAAGCGTGGATTCCTTGCCGTTCACCTTCTGTTTTACGGTTATCACTTCGTCGCCGTCGATCATGCAGGTGAGGAAACCTGATGTGTTGTTTCCGTAAGGCGTATCGATGTCTTTTCCGGCGCTCATCTCCATGTAGGCATCATAGATAAGATGGTATTCGCCGTCGTTCACGGAAATGTCCTGATGGGCGCAGAAGGCCCCGGTGGTGGTCACGTCCTCTATTACATCTTTCTTTACGAAATTGGCCACCACCGACACGTCCTTGCCGTCGATGGTGAACTCTCCCGCCTCGCTAATTCTCACGCCCTGGGTTTCGCATTTGAAGCCCGTGAATTTCCATCCGTCGCTTGCGGTAGCGGCAAGTTTCACCTTGTCGTCCTTGTAATACTGCCCGCCTCCGGAGACGCTGCCGCCCTCGGCCGGTTCCGCCCTCACGCTAACGGTATATGCCTGCCTGGAGGTGTTCCTGGGGCCGATGGGGTCTTCCTTTTCGGGGTTTATGGGGATGGGATAAATGATGGGATCTCCGATGGGATCACCTCCCGGGGGATCAATTATCAGATAAGGATTGTTATCGTCCCTGGTGATTTCCGTCACGCTTCGGTTCCAGTCGAACACAATCACGAATTTTCCTTCCAGGTCGATGAAGCCGTAATATTTGTCGCCGTTGTGCCTCAGCTCCGCCTTGGCATAGCCGCTGCCACTGAAATCCCCAATCTCGTAGTCGTTGGCCCTGTTGCCGTTCACTCCACGATGCTGTATGAGGACGGTGCCGTCCGGCGCAATCACCTTCTTGCCGCTTGAGGTGGCGACTCCAAGGTCGTTGAAATCGGGCGTGTGGCCGTTGTAATTCCATTCCAGGTAGATGGCATCGGCCTTCCCCACCTGCTTCAGGGTTTTATCCATCACCCAGGTTGTGCCGGAGTAATAGTCGGAGCTTATGTTGTAGAACGCATAGCCGCCATAGAAGGAGCTACCGCCGTCCACTTCGCCGATTTTCTCCCCCTTCGTATTATAATATGTCATCACGGAATAGCCGCTCACGGAAATGATTCCGTCGTGCACGTCGCTCACCGACTGGATGCCGGAAACGCCGCTCCACTGCGGCTCGAAGGCCTTGTTTCCCTTTTTGTCGATGAAATAGACCGAACCGTTTTCCTTGACGATGGCATATCCTTCGCTGAACGAACGGCATTCGTCATATTTCGCTGGGATGACCAGATTTCCATCCTTGTCGATGAATCCCCACTTCCCGCCCCACGACGATGACGGGTCGCACCACGCCCGGAGGCCGTCCCTGAGCGGGGGAAGCGTATAGTTCTCCCCGCAGAACTGCATGGGCTTGGAGGTGAGCTCTCCGTAAACCCTTTCTCCCTGGGTGTTGATGTAGATGTATTCCTTCTTGAATCCAGCATTTCGGCCGATGAGCGCTACGCCATCGACAAAATTCGTTGCCGGGGCCGTCAATTCCGCGGGCAGCTCCTTCACCGAGCCGTCCAGATACAGGATGTACTGCTGGGGATTGTCGTAGGTGTTGCCCTTGGCGTACATGATCACGGCGCCGCCTACCATCTGCGGCCAGCGGTTGCCCTGAACGGTGTACTCGTAGCCGAAGATGCACCGGCCCTCCACATTGTAGAACGCATAGTTCTGGCCCGACTTCACCGTCCACGCACCGTCGATGATATACTTACCCACCGTGGCATAATCCGGCAGGGCGACAAATTTCGTATCCGGCGTGAGCGCAAGCGGCCTGGGCTCATTCGGAGCCGCCGCAGCCGAGAGCGATGCACACACAAGTAGCAGGGAGAAATACTTTAATTTCATGATACACAGCATTTTCTGCAATTATAGCAATTATTTGCCGAAAAGACAAACTTGTCGCCCCATTAGGCTCCGCCCTTTGCCCGGCCGGCCTCGTTTTCGCCCCGCTCCCGGACACCAGACCCCCGTTTTGCCAGCCAACCATCGTTTCCGCCCAGCTCACGGGCACACCAGAAGCCCTTTTTGCCCGCCAACCATCGTTTCCGCCCAGCTCACGGGCACCAGAGGCCCTTTTTGCCCGCCAGTCCTTCGTCCTGTGGCCGGATATCCGGTAAATCGCCATTCTACGGATGTCTGTGTGGATATCCGGCAACGTTTTTCGCCATTTTGGTCGTTTTCCTTGCCGGATATCCACAAAATCGGCCCCGGACAGTGTTCCGCGTGGATATCCGGCAAATCGCCATTCTACAGGGGTCTGCGTGGATATCCGGCAGGGCCCACTCATTCAGAAACGGGCAATTCTTGTTTTTCGGCCGGATAGTCACTCATTCAGAAACGGGCAATTCTTGTTTTTCGGCCGGATAGTTACGGTTTTTATTTCATATCTTTGTCACGGGGAAGTCTATGAGAAAGAATCTGCATATTCTGTTTTTGCTGGGAGCGGCTATTCTTGCCGGATGCGTGGAAAAACCGCACTTGGAGGAACTCCCGCCGGCAACGACATCCCTTCCCCGCATTGCCGTGAACACTGCCGCTCCCGTCGAGAGCAAGACAAAGTATGTCGATGCCGTCATCGGCCTGGATGGCGCCTCTTTTAAAGGAAGTATCCGCGGGCGGGGAAACTACACCTGGCGGTATTACGAGAAGAAGCCCTACATAATACAACTGGACAGGGAGGCTTCTCTTCTGGGTTTGAACCCTTCCAGGGAATGGATACTTCTGGCGGAGTATAAAGATCTTTCTCTGGTGCGAACGGCATACCTTTTCGAGCTTTCGCGCCTGGCCCTCATGCCCTACACCCCTGAATACAGGTATGTGGAACTGTATATAAACGGTGATTATCTTGGCGTTTACGTTCTGACGGAAACGGTGAAGCAATCCGTGGGGCCGATAGCGACGAACGGCTTCATTATCGAAGACGACACTTATTGGAAAGAAGAGCCGATCTGGTTCGAAAGCGGCCTCGAACATTACTATACTTTCAAATATCCCGAAAACATATCGGCCCTCGACAAGCAGTTCATATCCGAGTATATTGAAAACCTGGAAGACGGCCTTCAGAGGGGCGACACTTCCCTTTTGGATCTTGAGAGTATTGCACGGTGGTATATCGTGAACGAGGTGCTTGGCAATGTGGATCCGAATAAGTTTTTCGTGCTTCCATCCCGTGGTGGAAAGCTGATGATGGGGCCCGTTTGGGATGCGGAATCGATTCTTGGAATGATGAACCGCACTCCTCAGGATCCGGTGCCCTCACCCGGCTCCCAACAAACAGGTTATTGCATTTGCTCGGTGGAGAGCTATCTCCCACTTTTACTGAAGACCGCCGATTTCATCGGCACTCTCGCCCGCGAGTGGGAAAACATAAAGCCGCAACTCCCCGCTTTCCAGGAGAAGATGCACAACCTTGCCGCCGATTTGAAGGATGCGCGCTTTGCGAATTTCAAAAGGTGGCCTCTTAACGACAATCACGAAGCGGAGCTCCCGTACATCGAAGACTGGCTGGATCGTCGCATCCTCTGGTTCGATTCATACATCGGATTTCTATCTATTTCAGGGGCTCCCGCGCCTTTTGATTTTGATACATCATCCCCTTCCTACCCCGCTCCAGAGGCTATTGACCTTGGACTCAGCGTACTTTGGGGTTCGTTCAATCTGGGTGCCTCCGATGAGAAGCAAACCGGGTATTATTTCGCCTGGGGAGAGACCGGGCCGAAAGCTTTTTTTGACTGGGCCGATTATTCCTTCAGCAACGGCGCCGGCACCGGATTCAGCAAATACTGCTACGACCAGAAGTGGTGGACAGGCCCCGGTGCGCCGGACAACCTTGCCGAGCTCGAGCCGTCCGACGACCCCGCGCGCGTCCATCTTGGCGGAGGCTGGCGCATGCCAACCCGTTGGGAGCTATGGGAACTGTGGGATTTCATAAGTTACGAAGGCGGCCGCCTGAATCTGGAAACCCTGAACGGCACAAGGGGCTTCCGCATATCGGCGCCGTCCGGCGAAAGCGTCTTTTTCCCCTGCGCGGGCAGGGCCGTTGGCAATAAGGTGGAACAATTTGGCCGATACGGCTACTACTGGACCTCCAGCCTCACAAGGAGCGTGGATAACGGCCCCGCCGGAGCGTACTTCCTGGGGGCGGAGGGAACCGTGGAAAACATTAATGAATGGACCTGCGGCCGCTTTTACGGCATGCCGATAAGACCAGTGCGCGAAAGATGAAAAGGATAGCTCGGATACTGATTCTTCTTGCGCTGGTGGCGTGTTCCCATGACGTCATCCTGGAAAACGATGGCCAGTATGCGCCCGGGAAGATCTTGGTTAGGGTTACACCGGAGTTTGCCGATGCGCTTGAAAGCCATACCGGAGGCCGCGGAAACGTGGTGGTCTCCGATGTGAAAGGGCTTCGCCGGGCCGATGACAGATTGAACATCAAACGGATGAAGCGCGTATTCGCACCGGCCGGCGAGTTTGAGCCGAGGTCGCGCCAAGAGGGCCTGCATCTATGGTATCAGATAGATTTCGACGAGGACTATCCCACTTCCCTTGCAAAGTCATTCCTGGAGGCTTATCCCGGGATTACGCTTGTGGAATGCGATCCTATACGGCGCCTGTACGGGGATATCACTTATGCCGAACTGGCTCCTGGCGCGTCCGTAGGCCCCTTCGACGATCCTCTCTTCTATCGGCAGTGGCATTATTACAACGACGGCTCCCATGAAGGCGCCGAGACCGGGTGCGACATCAATGTGGTTCCGGCGTGGTCTTCAGGGTACATCGGCAATCCGGAAGTCATTGTTTGCGTTGTAGATGGCGGCGTGGATTACACCCACGAGGATCTTGCTGGCAATATCTGGTACGACAGCGAAGGCCACTGCGGCTACAATTTCTACTCCGACTCATACCATATTACCCCGGATTCGCACGCCACGCACGTTGCCGGCACAATCGCCGCCGTCAACAACAACGGCACAGGCGTATGCGGAATAGCGGGCGGAGACTTCGCCCACGGGCTTCCCGGCGTTAAAATAATGTCTTGCCAGATCTTCACCGGCAATGAAAGCGCCGGAAACCCCGCCGCGGCAATCAAGTGGGGGGCCGACCACGGCGCGGTAATCTCCCAGAACAGCTGGGGTTACCCGGATCTAGCCAGCACCCCGGAATCCGTGAAGGCCGCCGTGGATTATTTCGTGAAATACGCGGGCCTGGATGCCGATGGCCGCCAGGTTGGCCCCATGGCTGGCGGCCTGGTGGTTTTCGCCGCCGGAAACGAGCGTCGCGAAGCCAGTTCGTCGTCCTACGAAGGAATACTTACTGTAACATCGCTGGGAGCCGGTTTCCGCAAGGCCTCCTATTCCAACTGGGGCTCATTTGCCGATTTGGCCGCCCCCGGCGGAGACCAGCCCAACAAGGTGCTGAGCACCCTCCCCGGCAACAAATACGGCTGGATGAACGGCACCTCCATGGCCTGCCCTCACGTCTCCGGCGTGGCCGCACTGGTCGTCTCTACCTGCGGCGGCCCCGGCTTCACCTCCGCCGACCTCCGCCGCCGCCTCGAAACCACCTCCCGCCCCCTTGACGCCCCCGACTACTATCTCGGCCACGGCCTCGTCGACGCCTCCGCCGCCTGCAAACAATAACCGTCCCCCTCCCGTCCCTGTTCCCGGGACTCAAGTGCACCAGACCCTCTATTTGCACCTGAGACTCTGTTTTTCGCCTGTTCAGGTGCAGGAAAGGCTTGTTTTGCACTTGAGTCCACGAAAAAAGAGACCGGCGAGGTCTCTGTTTCTGTGTTCGGAGCGGAAATCGTTAGCAGTACATGCCGCCGTTTACGGGGATAACCTGGCCGGAGACATAGGCCGACAGGTCTGAGGCGAGGTACAGGGCCGTGTTGGCGATGTCCTCAACGGTGCCGCCGCGCTTGAGGGGAATGAGTTTCAGATACTCTTCCTTTACTGCGTCCGGCAGGGCTTCCGTCATTTCAGTGATGATGAAGCCGGGGGCGATGGCGTTGGCACGGATGCCGCGCGGACCCATTTCCTTCGCCACGCTCTTTGCCATGGCAATGAGGCCGGCCTTGGAGGCGGAATAGTTCACCTGGCCTGGATTTCCGGTTTGGCCTGCGATGGAAGCCATGTTGATGATGCTTCCGCTGCGCTGACGGGCCATCATCGGCACAACTGCGTGCATGAAATTGAAGGCCGATTTCATATTGACGGCAATGACCGCATCCCACTGCTGTTCGCTCATGCGCATCACAAGGCCATCCTTGGTGATGCCGGCATTATTCACGAGTATGTCGATGTGGCCGAAATCCTGCTCAATCAGCGCGCACACTTCCTGCGTTGCTTCGAAATCCGCCGCGTTGGAGGCATAGGCCTTCACCTTATGGCCGAAAGCCTCAATCTGCTTAACGGTTTCTTCCGCCGCTTCGTTGATAACCAGATCCGTAAATGCCACGTCTGCGCCCTCTGAGGCGAACTTAAGCGCGATTGCCTTGCCGATTCCGCGCGCCGCGCCGGTGATGAGCGCCACTTTGCCGTCTAATAGTCCCATAGTGTTCAGGTTTAACGCGCAAATTTACAAAAAATTTGGCAGTTCGGCGTTTTTACGGTAAATTTGCAGCCCTGAGTTCAAGGGCGGCCCTGCACCACGGCCCCCTGATCCTGCCCGGATGGCGGAATTGGTAGACGCGCTGGACTCAAAATCCTGTGGTAGCAATACCGTGCGGGTTCGATTCCCGCTCTGGGCACAAAAAAAGAGACCTTGCCGGTCTCTTTTTTCGTGCCCTTATCTTCGATATACCGGGGGCCTAATCCCCCGAACCCCCTGTGTCGGCATTCGCCTCCGTTTTTCCCTTTCCTGCGATGCTTTCTTTGTGCGTTCCTGGGGAAGATGTGACTTCTAATAGTTCAGGATATTCCTGGAGACGTAGTCCAGGACGGGGAAATGATCCGCGTCGGGGCTGGCGTAGAAGTAATGATCGCTGTTATGGACATCCGCCAGGTAGCTGTTCATCGCATCCAGGAGGCTTCTGGTGGTGTCGCCTTCTATGAGGCCGCCATTTGTCCCGTCACCTTTGATGAAGTAGGTGCAGTTGGTAAGTGTGCCGCCGGAACCAAGCATATCTGTGGATGCGCATCCCTGGAGATAGTAGCAGTTCTGGTAAGTGCCGGATTGCCGATAGGAAATGCCGGCGCTGTAGCTGGTTTCGGTGGTTGAACTGCCGGCATAGTATGACTTGACCGTTCCTGAATTGTAGCAGGATCTCGCCTGGGCATTGTAGGTGATACCCACCGCTTTGGCCGACGTAGAATTGGCGCCGTAAGCTATGATATTACCCTGGTTATAACAGCCCTCCACGCTGCCGGAAGTCGTATTGGATGCGGCAATTCCGGCAACGAAAGCGCCATAACCGGACTGTGTAATCTGGCCGGTAATGTTGCCTGTATTGCAGCAGAAGGTGATCAATCCCCCGTACAGATTCCCGCAGATGCCGCCTACATAAAAGCGGTTGCCGGAATTGGCGTTGGAATAAGCCGCAAGGTTGCCGGTATTGTAGCATCGGTTGATCTGTACGGTAGAAGCCGCATAACCGACAAGTCCGCCCGCCGCCATCAGTTTTGCCCGACTGGCGTAATTTGCATAATAGCCGAAAAGCCGCATCCCCAGAGACGAGCCGCACTGCTCGAATAAGACGTTTCCTGTGGCATAACCGCAGATGGAGCCGTAGTAGTGAGGCCCCCGGACAAAGTTATTTCCCGTGTCGATGGTTCCCGCCACACGGACATTGCGAATAACCGACTTCGGTGTAGTACCAGATGTGCCCTTTACCCATCCGAAGAGGCCCATATACACCTCGTAACCATTTGCGCTTTGCGTTGAAAGATAACTCAGGTCGAAACTGTTGATGGTAATCGTGTGGGAATCGCCGTCATAATGGCCCTGGAATCCATTTCCTTCATTCGTACTGCCGATGGGGCGGAAACTTGAAACCGAGATATCACCGACCTGCCTGAAGTAGACTCCAGAGTAATAACTAACCCGGTTGTTCACATTGTCGGACAGCAGTTTAAGATCGGCCTCGCAAGCAATCAGGTATGGATCATCCTCCGTGCCGGAGCCGGCCCAGCCTTCGGAGACAAGGGTGGCGCCGGAGAAGGCGGCATCGACCGAGATAGTCTTTATCTTATTGAGGGTAAAGGTGTTCTCTACATTGATGTTGCGGACATATTGAGCGCCCGTGCTGGTGGTCATCACAATCTTCGACCCGGCAGGCATAGTACGCGGAAACACCGCGGCATAGTATGGCCCGGGGCCGCTCATGTCAATCTCGATACTGCTTGCTCTATGATAGGTGTACCCATTATATGATTCGTCCCAGTGGCGGAAGGACATCCACCCGGCCAGGAAATTGTCGCCCTGACATATCAGGGAGAGCAACACTACGTCGGCCGTCGCCTTGGTAAAGCGGATAATGGAGGTGGCATTCTTGAAAGACAGATTATTGTCGTTTGTCGTGGCCACGCATATATTTGCATTCTTGAAAGAGCCGTCCGTTGACTGCGGCACGTTTAAGATGACGTGGGTCCCGGAGATGTGGCCGATAGCATAAGAGGCCGGATAGCAGGCGTAGATGACCTCGCCAGTCAAGGATGAGGTAGAGAACTGAGCCGTGGGCTTGCCGATATCTTCCGGCAGGACACCTACAATTTCCTGGTTCACGCCATCGGAAAACCAAACGGCATCGCCGTCGCCCCAAACCGGAGTAAGACCATCAAGACTTGTTTTCGTAAGCTCGGAGAAAGAGGCGGTAAAGGTGCGCACATGCTTTGCCGGCTCAATGTTCTCCATCTCTGTTTTCTGGCATGATGTGGCGGCAAGGATCAGGGCCGCGAAAATAAATATGCTTCTTTTCATGGTACGGAGAACAATTTTAGTCAAACTTGAATTCATTCTCGTCTTCTTGATAAGACTGGTTGGGCTTAAAGCTCGCGAAAGCGGATTCCAGAAGAATCTCAATCTGCTCGGTAATGGGCATCTCGTAGGCCGGCTTATTGTTCATGGCTGATAAGTTGTTTATTTTTACAAATTTACATCATTATTTTGTAAATACAATTACCCTATGACATCGCCATGGCCAAATCTGGCATTCCCGGCAAGGCTTTTTTCATAACGCACAAAGATACCCATTTATTATAAATGAGCCGACGTTTTTTGGAATTATGAGCATAAGTATTTATCTTTTAGCAATTAATAACATCTGCCGCGCACATACAAAACAACACACCGATATGAGTTTCTGTCACAATTGCGGAGCTCCGCTCCGGGAAGACGCCAAGTTCTGCGCCAACTGCGGCAAACCCATAGCCGAGCAGGCCCTGCCGGAACAGCCCGCTCAGCCAGTTCAGCCAGAACCTCCCGTGCAACCGGAGCAGCCCGTACAGGCGGCACAGCCGCCCGCACAACGGCCCCCGAAGAAGAAGAGCAAGGCTGGCATCGCTGGCGGCGGTTTTGAATATGCTACGTATAGCGGGCTAAAAAGGTGAAAAAAGGAGGTTTTTAGCCCGTTATACGAGGAGGTCTTGGAGGGAAACGAAGCTGCTGACGGTGTCGGTCCAGGCGTTTTCTTTGACCGGTTTGACGGTGATGAGGGTGACGAGGATGTTCTTGTCGGTGCCGGTTTTTTGCTGGAATGCGCTCACTCGGTTGTCTATTTTGTCGGCTTCGGATTTGGTGAGGGCATAGTCACCTTTAGAGTATTTGACTTCGCAGATGTTCAGGAAACCGTCGGCCCGGTCGATGATGAGGTCGATCTGGGCACCCGGGTCTGAGGACTGGCTGCGCCAGGAGTAGTATTCGGTGAGGATGCGGTCCATTCCAATGGCGCGAAGGATTTGCGGGATGTGGGCCATGGCCACTTTCTCGTAGCTGAGTCCGTACCAGTTGTTCTGGGTGGCGGTGTTCAGCGTGTGCTGCCAGTAGTGGGGGTCTGTATTCTTGCTCTTGATAAAGGATGCGTGGAAGAGGGAGAAGAAGTCCACGAGCTGGTAGAGGCCTCCGCTGGAACGGACGCTCTTGCCAAGGACGTTGTAGTGCCGGATGAAGTCGCAGTTTACGAGGTCTTCCAGCATGTCGCTTAGGTGGCCGTTGTTGGGGACCTTGAGTTTCTCGGCAATCTCCTTGCGGGTGAGGCCTTTCTTGGTGTCGGAAAGGAGTTTGATGATGGCTTTGTAGCGCTCCGGGGTCTTGAAGAGAGACTTGTAGAGGCGCTCATACTCACCGCGAAGCTGGGCACCTTCGGCGAAGAAAAGGGCGTCGATGTTGTCGGCAAGGGACATTCCGGAATCCAGCAGGCCCAGATAGTACGGTATACCGCCCAGAATCATATAGGCCTGGAGGACGGTGATGTCGTTCCACTTGAATTTGTTCGCCTGCAGGAATTCCTTGGTTTCTTTGAGGTGGAACGGGAAGAGGTGCATTTCGTGCGTGATACGGTTGTGGAGGCCGCCTTTGTTGTCGATGATGTTGCGGACAATCCAGGAGGTGGCGGAGCCGCAGACGATAAGCATCAGTTCTTTCTGGCGGGAGCCCCATTTGTTCCAGAAGTAGTCCAGGGCTTTGACGAGGTCTGATTTGGGCGTGGCCAGGCAAGGGAGTTCGTCGATGAAGACCACGGCGCGTTTTCCTTTGACGATTTTCTCTTTCAGCAGGCCTTTCAGGGATTCGAAGGCTTCCATCCACTTCTTGGGCTTGGGGCCGGAATAACCGTACTCGACAAGGGCGGAGTAGAAGGCGTCGAGTTCTTCGGTGCGGGTGCCGCCGATGATGCCTGTGGCGTCAAAGGTGAACAGGTTGTCGAAGAAGGTATTCACCAGGTACGTTTTTCCTACACGGCGTCTGCCGTAAATGGCGATGAATTCGGCTTTGCCGGATCTGTACCAGGACTTGAGTTTTGCGTTTTCTGCGTCGCGACCAATGATTTTCATATAGACGAACTTTACTTGATGCAAATATACTGAAATATATCGGATAATGGGCTAAAAACATCAAAATTCGATGCTTTTAGCCCGCTATACGAATTGGAATCGGCCTTGCAGTGCGCTCTATTGTGTCTTGTCCGAAAATGATGGTCGTGTAAATCTTGCTGATTAAACCAACAAAAAAACAGCACCCGAAGGTGAACTCTTGTGTCCATCTTGTGGTGTTTTAATGGTTTTCCACAAATAAGGATACAAGTGCTCGATAATACTAAATCGGGGCATTTCAGCCACGAAAAAACCACCCCGCAGGGTGGCAACTACTCATTTGAAATATGCGATTTAGATGGTTCAGGCAGTATTTCGTGCATTGACCACAACCGCTCAATCCCCTCCAACAAAAGGTTCGAGAATATCACGGTTAGGGGCACGAAAAAGAATCGCTTCCCTGCGATGCTTTTTTTTCAGAGATACTCAATACAACCAGAATTTTCAGAATTATTTGGATTATTAAATCGTTTTAGCTATATTTGCCGTGTAATAAGCGCGCACAGATATGGGCACTAGAGCGGTAACCATTAAAGACATAGCACGCGAGGCCGGGGTGTCCACGGCCTTGGTATCCTTCGTGATGAGCAACTACGCCTCCGGCAAGAACATTTACCGGGTGGGCCAGGAGACATCCAGGCGGGTATTGGCGGTTGCCGACAGACTCAATTACAAGCCCAATACATCGGCCCGTGCACTGCGCTCGGGCCGCACCAATACGATAGGGGTTGTGCTCTCGGATATCGCCAATCCTTTCTTTGCGGAAATCGCACGCTTCATGGAGGACCAGGCCTACGCCTATAATTATAATGTAATCTTCGGCAGTTCTGATGAGAATCCGGACAAGTTCCGCCGTGTCGTGGAACTGCTGCTGAACAAAGGCGTGGACGGGCTCATCCTGGTTCCCTGCGACGGGGCTGACGGCATTATCCGCGAAACCGTCGGGGCTGGCATAAATGTGGTTCTTCTGGACCGCCAGGTGCCCGGGCTGGACGTGAGCAGCGTGGTGCTGGACAACCGCGAGGCTGCCCGCACGATCACCCGTATGCTGATCGACAAGGGGGCAAAGAACATCGATATGGTATCTTATTCGATGAGCATTTCCAACACCCGCGACCGAGAGCAGGGCTACGTCGACGCCATGAAGGCTGCCGGCCTGTCGGACAGTATTCACATTGAGCGTTTCGCCCACAACGAGTACGGAAACGTGTCGGCCTACCTGTCTTCGGCTCGCGAAAGAGGAGTGGATGCATTCATGATGGCCACCAATACCCTCGCCGTCATGGTGATATCGGAAATCTACAAATGCGGGCTCAGCATCCCGAAAGACTTCAAGGCGGCCTGCTTCGACCGCAACCCCCTTTTCGACATCTACGGGTCAGGCATCATCTACGTAAGCCAGCCGGTCGATTCTTTCGCCAGCAAAGCTATGGAAGCCATTATGGCCCACATTAACTCAAGCCCCCACAAGAAGCCTTTGAGGGAGCAGATAGTCCTATCCCCGGAAATAATTGAATAAAACGCCTGGTCGATCCTGTTTAAAACACAACTTGGAATTATAACGATTTAACTACATATATATAATTTAAAACACAACTTGGAATTATAACGATTTAACTACATATTATATAATATGAAAAAGATTCAGGGAATAATACCGCCGATGATCACTCCTCTGCTGGATGCGACCCATATCGACGAGGCGGGAGCAAATCGTATTGCCGACCGCATGATCGAAGCCGGAGTGGCAGGCATATTCGTGCTCGGTACCACAGGCGAGAGCCAGAGCCTTCCGATGAAGCTCCGTTTCGATTATGTGGAACTCGTTACCCGGCATGTCGCCGGCCGGGTGCCGGTGCTGGTGGGCGTGACAGAGACATCTCTGGAAGACAGCCTTGCCCTCGCGGAACACGCTAAGAAGTGCGGCGCCGCAGGAGTGGTTGCAGCCGCCCCGTATTATTTCCCTGCCAATCAGGCGGAACAGATTGCGTGGTACAAGGCCCTTGCCGACAGGTGCCCTCTCCCGGTATTCCTCTACAATATGCCGTCCAAAGTCAAAACCTTCATAAACGTGGGCACGGTGGTGGAGCTCTCCAAGCACCCCAATATCGTAGGTTGCAAGGATTCCTCCGGCAACCAGAGCTACTTCCAGAGCCTGCTGTTCCATTTCGGCGGCACCGATTTCGCCCTTTACATGGGTCCGGAAGAGCAGATGGCTGCAGCCGTGCTGTCCGGAGCCGACGGAGGTGTGAGCGGCGGCGCGAACCTTTTCCCGGAACTCTTCGTGAAGACGTACAAGGCTGCCGCCGCGGGCGATTTGGAAGAGACCCGCAGGCTTCAGAAGCGAATCATGTTCCTCTCTGACAGCCTCTACGGCCTGGAGCCCGGCAGTGACGCCAGCTTTGTGAAGGCCATCAAGTGCGCCCTCGAGGTGAAGGGCATCTGCTCGGGCTTCATGCCCCTGCCGTATACCGCCTTCGGCCCGGAGATGAAGGCAAAGGTGGCCGCCATCCTTGAAACCCTTAAAGACTACAGATAATGGAGATTACCTGGATAGACTACCTGGTGTTCTTTGTCTTCGTAGGAGGAGTCGCCCTGTTCGGCTGCAGTTTCGTAAAGAAGAGCAGCAAGGGTACGGATGCCTTTACCAAGGCCGAAGGTGCCATCCCCACCTGGGTGGTGGGCATGTCCATCTTCGCCACCTTTGTGAGCAGCATCTCATTCCTCGGCCTCCCCGGAGGCTCCTACGCCGGCAACTGGAACCAGCTCATCTTCAGTTTCACCATCCCCATCGCCACGTGGCTGGCGGCAAAGATATTCATTCCGCTCTATCGCGGCATCGGCAGCGTATCGGCCTACCAGTTCCTGGAAGACCGCTACGGCTACTGGGCGCGCGGCTATGTGGCCATCTGCTACCTGCTCACCCAGGTTTGCCGCGTGGGCTCCATTCTCCTGCTGCTCGCCATTCCCATCAATACCATGTTCGGCTGGGACATCGGCACCATAATCATAGTGACCGGAGCACTCACACTTATCTACGCGGTGCTGGGTGGCATTTCCGCGGTTGTGTGGACCGATGCGATCCAGGGTCTCATCCTTATCGCCGGAGCGGTGATATGTGCGCTCATACTCACCTTCGGTATGCCCGAAGGCCCGGGTCAGTTGTTCAGCATCGCCGCGGCCGACGGGAAGTTCAGCCTGGGCAGCCTCAGCGCAACGCTTCGCGAACCCACGGTTTGGGTTGTGCTCATATACGGCATCTTCATAAACCTGCAGAATTACGGCATCGACCAGAACTACGTACAGCGCTATATGACCGCCAAGAGCACTGGAGAAGCGGTAAAGGCCACGCTATTCGGAGGCCTGCTCTACATCCCGGTGTCACTGGTGTTCGTGTACATCGGCACTGCGCTCTATTCCTACTACACCGCCCAGCCGGACCTGTTGCCCGCAGGAACGGCCGGCGACAAGGTGTTCCCGTACTTCATCGTGCACGGCCTGCCCACCGGCCTCACCGGCCTTGTGATCGCATCCCTCTTCTCCGCCGGCATGAGCACGGTGGCCACCAGCATCAACTCATCAGCCACCATCGTCTTCACGGACTTCTACAAGAAGATCCGCCGCAAGCCGATTGCCGATGAGAAGAAGGCGCATATGACCGTGCTATACACCGCTTCTGCAGTGGTTGGAGTCGCGGGCATCCTCATCGGCCTGGCCATGATGAGCATAAACGGCGTGCTGGACGCATGGTGGAAACTTTCGTCCATCTTCAGCGGCGGCATGCTGGGCCTGTTCCTCCTGGCGCTGGTGCATAAGAATCCGAATCGCGTCGGGGCGATACTGGGCGTGGCCCTTGGCCTGTGCGTAATAGCATGGATGAGCCTGCCGGTGTTCAAGAGCCCCATCCATACATATCTAACCATAGTGTTCGGCACGACTACAATCTTCCTCGTCGGACTCATAATAACCACGATAAGCAAAAAAGTGGAACATGAATAAACCAAAGATACTTGTAGTAGGCAGTTTCGTGATGGATCTGGTGGCCCTGGCAGAAAGGGTCCCCAATCTTGGAGAAACGGTCATCGGCAACGGTTTCCGCACGGCTCCCGGCGGGAAAGGCGCCAACCAGGCTGTTCAGGCCGCAAGGCTTGGCGCAAGCGTGGATATGGTCGGCTGCGTGGGCAACGATTCCTTCGGAAAGGAGCTGCTTGAAGCGCTCAAATCTTCCGGGGCGGATACCAGCCACGTGAAGATAAGCGCAGAACACCCATCGGCAATAGGTCATATCCAAATCCAGAACGGCGCATCGGGGGTGCAGAACCGCATCATCGTTTATCCCGGCGCCAACTACGACCTTGCTCCGGGGGACCTTGCCTGGCTAAAGGACGGCATCAAGGCCTACGACCTGGTGGTTATGCAGCTTGAGCTCAAGATGGAGGTCACCGAATACGTGGCCCACATCGCACACGACACCGGCGTGCCGGTAATGCTGAATCCTGCTCCGGCGGCTCCGCTGTCTGAAGGACTCCTGCGTTGCGTCACCTTCCTCACCCCCAACGAAACGGAGGCGGCCATGCTCACGGGCGTGAAGACGGATGCCGAAGGGCGTCTTACCGACGAAGCCCTCAAGGAGGCCGCGAAGGTGCTCATGGGTAAAGGCGTGGAGAATGTGATAATCACCCTGGGCGACAGGGGTGCGGCCCACTGCACGCCGGATGGCATCAAACTGGTTCCGTGCGTGAAGATGACAAACGTGGTCGACCCCACGGCTGCGGGCGACTCCTTTGTGGGAGCGTTCTGCGTCGGTTATGCCGGAGGGCTGTCGATTGAAGACGCGCTCGTGCTCGCCGTCCATACGGCCGCCATTACCGTTTGCGGTTTCGGCGCCATTCCTTCTCTGCCCTCGATGGACAAGGTGGAGGCTCTGATGAAAGAAAGGGGGGCAAAGATATGATACAGCAAAAAAGCATAAAGGCGGTCGAACTGTTCCTCACCTCGGCCAAGAAGAGTTTCAGCTCTTACATTGACGGCATTGACCTCGCCTCATGCAGCGAGGCCGCTGAACTCATCCTCGCCTCGCAGGCCGCGGGCGGCAGGTTGCACGTCACCGGCATCGGCAAGCCCGGCCACGTGGCGGCATTCGCGGCATCGCTCCTGTCGTCGACCGGAAATCCTGCCACCTTCCTTCACGGCACTGAGGCTGTTCACGGCTCCTGCGGCCAGCTGGTGGCGGGCGACGTGGTGATAGCCATCTCCAATTCCGGCGAGACGTCCGAACTCAAGGCCACTGTAAATGCCGTGCATATGAACGGCTGCAAGGTAATTGGTGTTACCGGCAATCCGGAGAGCTGGCTGGCAAAGCATTCCGAAGTTGTGCTCCTTGCCGGTGTCGCTGAAGAAGGAGGCCCGCTGAACAGGGCCCCGCGCAATTCCGTGAATGCGGAAATGCTCATCCTCGAAGCCCTGAGCGTAATGCTCCAGGTGGAGAAGGACTGGAATCCGGAAAAGTATGTCCGGTGCCATCCCGGTGGAAAGTTGGGAGAATTACGAGAGAATGAAAAATAAACAACGGTAATATGAATAAAGGTAAATGTATCAATCCGGTGATCCTGGCGGCTGTGAGCCGTCTGGGGCACGGCGACAGGATTCTTATCGCCGACGGTAATTATCCTCTTGCAAGCAAGACGGCCGATGCCGAAAAGATCTGGGTCTCCCTGAGCCCAGGCCTGCCCACGGTTACGGACGTCCTGGACGCCCTCCAGTCTATTATCAACGTTGAAGAGGCTACCGTGATGCAACCTTCCGAGGGGCCCGATCCCGACATCTTCGCGGAATTCGACTCCATGCTGGAAGGCCTGGAACTCCGCCGCCTTGGCAGGTTCGAGTTCTACGATGAATGCAGCAAGCCTTCGCTCCGTCTGGCAATCGCCACCGGCGAGAAGCGTACGTTCGCGAATCTTCTAATTACTGTTGGTTGCGCGTAAGCTTAATTGAAGAGCTCCCGATATGAAAAGAGCTATCCTGATATGTCTTGCCTTGCTTTTGGCCCCCTCCTTTGGATTGGGCGCCCAGAATCAGCGTATCATAAATCGCTATTCCATGAGGCTTGATCCGCAGGAAGATGGGAGCTATACGCTGGATTCAAAGACGCTGAGTGTCCTTGACGGTGCGGAGCCGGAGGGCTTATATGAGCCTTATGATAGGAAACCTGTCATCCCCTCGTCCATCATCAAGGAAGTGCGGTGCGAAGAGGTTTTTTACAAAGCCTATCCTGACAGGGAACTCAATATGTTCATAGCTCCAGCGGAGAAAGCGGAGAGTCCTGTACCCGTTGTGATTTTCATTCATGGCGGAGGCTGGTCGGCCGGGAATGCCAGGAGTTTTGTGAAATATGCTAAATATGTGGCCCGATATTGCGGGTTTGCGGGCGTAAGCGTGGAGTACTCTATGATAGGTCAGGATAATGTCGACATAGATGTTACCATGCAGGACCTTCACGATGCCGTGAAATATCTGTCGGATCATGCGAAGGAATACAATCTGGACGTTACCCGCCTGGCTTTCGCCGGCAGTTCCGCCGGAGGACATCTTTCGGCGATGATGGCTATGACCGAGCCCTGCGCCAAGGTGCTGTCGGGCTGGTCGGGAGTATATGACATGGCCCCCCATCTGGATTACTGGAAAAACGGGAAGAAACCCCATGTTCGAAAGTATTTTTTTGATGTGGAGCCCGAAAGGATAAAGGATTATTCTCCCGTGTATCTGATTCCGCAGGACAGGCAGGTGGCAGTGCAACTCTTTCACGGTACAGGTGACGCTTCGGTGCACTACTCGCAGGCAGAAAGATTTGCGGATGCCCTTGAAAAGGCCGGGCAGAAGACGGTTGAGTGTCATATCTATCCTTGGTATGGGCACGGCCTTACAGGGAGTTCCGACAAAAACAAGGAGTGTCTGGACCTGTTCGTGGAGTTTTTAAAAACACATATTTATGAATAATTATAATAACTAATAACAAAACATTAAGACAATGAAAAAAAAGATTTATGAATGCCCAGATTGCAGTGAATACTGCATAAGGCTGGAATCGCTTGTGTGTGCGAGCGAATGGAAAAACAACAGCATCGAGCAAATGGATGAAGAAGATTTTGAAATGTAGGAGGAGAAATTATGAAAAAGATTTATTGCATTATTCTTGCTGCCGCCGCCATGGTCGCATGCACCGAAAAACTTGAGAATCAGATTGATTCAAAAGAAGGAAAAGTAGAACACAAGGTGTTCGTTGCTACTAACGATATAACCAAGACTGAACTTGTTGCTGGTAACAAAGTTTACTGGTTGAGCGGTGACGCCATCTCGATCTTTGACGGAACCACCAATGAGCGGGTAGAAACTACAGACAGCGGAGAATCCGCAACATTTGAAGTCGATCTTGAGAATGGAAGCCCTTGGTATGCTCTCTATCCGTATGATCCCAATGCCGTAATAAGCGGATCCGGTAATATCACCACTACGCTGCCTGCAATTCAGAGGGCAAAGGCCGGCTCGTTCGCGGACGAATTGAATATCAGCATTGCGAAAACGACCACGAATACCCTTGATTTCAAGAATTTCCCGTCTTACTTGAAATTCCAGGTCCCCGCGGCCAATATCAAGCGCGTCACCATAAAGGGAGCCAACAACGAAAACATTGCGGGCAAAGTTCAGATTAAAATGTCTTCCAGCGGAGTTCCGATTATTCAGGATGTCAAGAGCGGCGCTAACGTTGTGACTCTTCTTCCCCCTTCAGGTTCTGATACTTTCGCAACCGATACCGACTATTTTATCGCGTTGTTCCCCGGTACGCTCACCAATGGTTTCTGGCTACTCTTCACTTATGCCGACAATACGATTGGCGTGGCTTATACCACGAAATCTGCAGACTTCAATAGGAATAGTATCCTGAATATTCACACTCCGACGCTGAAAAAGGGATCCGATGTGATTTCTTTCAGGGACCCTGTCCTTACCGCGGCCTATGGATCCTCTTTTACCGTAGCTCAGGCTGCTGCAACCACCTCTCTTGCCTCAACGGTATTTGATGCGACCTATTTTGATGAATGTGTATTCTTCGGCCTGTCTGGAGGTATGACCGGATTCCAGAACAAAACATCGTTGAAGCAGATTATACTGCCCAAAGGTATAACGGCTTTAAATAAGAATTCCTTTAATGGCTGCACCAATCTGGAGGCCATCGTACTAAATGATGGTCTGACATCGTTCGGCAATTCATCTTTGTATGGGGATTCGAAACTGAATGCCATATTGGTTCCTTCCAGCGTTACCGGAATCTCTGGAAATGCATTTACTAATGCAGGAAATTTGGATTTCTATTGGATGGGCTCTACACCACCTTCGAGTCTTGCCACCACAGCATTTAAGGCGAATTACAATTTCTACGTTCCGTCGGGATCTAAGAGTGCCTATGAAACTAGCTTTGCTGGAGTTGACGGAACAATCACATTCTTCGAATACTAATCCCCATATTTGATGAGATTATCCCGAATACTGTCATTTCTCCTCCTCTCCGCCTTCCTGGCAGTCTCCTGCAAGCCTTTCGATGATACGGAACTCCGCAAGGAACTGTCGAGGCAGGAGGGGAGGCTGGATGAGCTGTCGGGCCAGGTGAGTTCCCTTCGGGCAACGCTGGAGGGACTCCGGGATTCCGACAGGGTTACGGCCGTGGAGCCTATTATGGAGGAAACCAGGGTGGTGGGTTTCTCCATCCGTTTCCAGAAGGCGGAGTCGATGGTGATCCTTCTTGCGGAGCCGTCTTCCGAAGGGCTGGTATCGGTGGAGATCAACGGCGACAAGGTCGTCTTTACACTCACCGACTCAAGCGTAATTAGCCTGCCCTATGATGCGGCCCCGGTGCTCACCATTGCCAAAGAGACCTTATTCGTGGCCCCGGGCGGCTACACGGAAGTTTCGTACACCATTGCCGGAGGCGACGCGGCCAACAAGGTGGAAGCGGTTGCCGAAGGGTATTGGAAGAGCGAGGCGCTGCCTTCAGGCCCCTTCGCGGGAAAACTCCGTATAAGTCATGCCGACGGCAGTTCCGCAGGCAAGGCGCTCGTGATGGTGACGGATGGTTCCGGGCGCAGTAGCTACCGCTCTGTGGGGATAGATCTGATGAGTACGGACATATCGGCAAAGAACCGCTACAGCATGACGCTCTACCAGCAGGCCGATGGCAGTTGGATGCTGGATGCTTCGCAGACTGCGGCGCTTGCCGGTGCCGAACCGGAAGGGCTGTACGAACCTGTGGAGAACGCTCCGCTGGTGGGATCTTCCGCCGTTGAGGACGTAACCTACACCACGGTGGTCTATAAGACCTACTCTGACAGGGAACTTCACATGAATATCTGCCCGGCTGTAGGCGCCACCGAACCCACTCCCGTGGTATTCCTTACCCACGGAGGCGGATGGTGGCAGGGTAACCACGACTCCCTACTCAAAGTGGCACGTTATATGGCCAAGAATTCCGGAGCGGCCGGAGTGAGCGTGCAGTATTCACTTGCCGGACAGACGGATACTTATATCGAAACCTCGGTTCAGGATCTTCGTGATGCCCTTGCGTGGCTTCAGGATCACGCAGTCGATTATAATCTGGACATGAGCCGGGTGGCCTTCGTCGGCAATTCTGCCGGAGGACATCTTTCCGCGGTGCTGGCGATGACCTGGCCTTCCGCCAAAGTGCTGGTCGGCTGGTCCGGAGCCTACGATATCGACAAACATCTGGAGAACTGGGGGCTCGATGTGAACCGGATACAGAAGTATTTCCACAAGAGGGATGCTACGGCACTGGCTCCGTATTCACCGGTACTTCTGATACCCGACGCTTCTGACAGGGCTGTGAAATGCATGCTCTTCCACGGCACCGCCGACAACCAGGTGCTATTCGAGCAGGGGCCCCTGTTCTCCGCCGCCCTGGCTGCCAAAGGCCAGGCCGTGCAGGAGGAATTCTACCAGTATTACTCACACGGCCTTGTGGGCAGTTCCGACAAGAACGCCGAATGTCTTCAGAAAACGCTTGACTTTATAAAAGATAACCTATGAAAAAGATATTGACGGCGCTTTGCCTCGCAGCCCTATTGATCGGTTGTCAAAAATACGACGACACCCAGATCAAGGACGACCTCACCGAGCAGAATAACCGCATAGAGCAACTTGCCAGGCAGATTGCAGAACTGCGCCAGCTGGTGGATGCGCTCTCCGCCGGCGACTATGTTACCGGAGTGGCTCCCATCGTCCAGGATAATGCTACCGTAGGTATAACCATTAGTTTCAAGAACAGTCCGAGCGTGCAGATTCACTTCGCAACGGGCGGCTCGTCCAACGGAATCAGTTCGGCTGCCCTGGAGAACAGCGTCCTTGTGATAACTCTCACTTCCGGCGAGGTGGTGCGCATTCCCGTTACCACCGTTCCGGTGATAACCCTTGAAAAGGAGACCGTTCTGGTATTTGCCGGCAATTCGGCAACCGTGGCTTATATGGTTGCCGGAGGCGACGAAGGCAATTCCGTACAGACACTGGTGGAAGGCCTATGGGCGGCTGAAGCAGTATCGACCAATGCCGGGGCGGGCAGTATCACCGTTACCGCTCCGAATCCCTGCGGCGCCGCCAAGGTGGTGGCCGTGGTTACTTCCGGGACGGGCCTGTCTTCATTCAAGACCCTCGAGTGTCTCGAAGCCCGGTTCTCCGTTGCCAAGGCATCATATGGAGTCGCTTCCGACGCAGGACAGCTGAAGGTTGACGTGGAGAACAATATCGGCGCCTTTACCGTTGAAATCCCCACGGAAGCCACATGGCTTTCCGCAACAGCCACGGAGGAAGATGTGACTTTCACCATCGAAGAGAACACGGGCGATGAACGTCAGGCTACGGTAAAGCTGAAAAACGATGAGTATCAGGCCGAGATTTCTTTCAAGATAGTCCAGGAAGATGGTGGAACATATGTTTGGAAGCCAATCTCCAGTGTGGCCCAGGTGGTTGCAGGTGACTGCGTACTGGCTTTCCTGCGCGAAAGCGATTCCAAACTGCTGTTCATCTCCGGTGCGGCGGCAATTAACCGTAATCCGGTTGCCGCCGAAGCGGCAGCGGCAGGAGTAACTGTCGATGGTGATGACATCACCAGTGTGAACGCCGCATATATCTGGAAGATAAGTGCCAGCGGTGAATACTGGAATTTTGCCGGATCCAACGGATTATACCTCATCGGTTGTGATAAATATCAGGGGGTGGCCGTACTCACGGACCTCAAGGGTAATTATCACAGTACCAACACCTACTCCCGCAACTGGTACTTTGAAGATGACGCAACCCATGGCATGCAGATGAAGGTCACTGAGTCGGCGGGCCGACAGCTTATGATAGCGGATGCCGCAACGACCTGGACCATGAATCCCACGGGAGAGCGTAACGGAAAGATTGTCATTTATTATAAAACACATCTCTAATGCATAGACGCATACTGCTGTTGTTTCTCTCGCTGTGCCTGGCGCTTCCTGCGGCCCGGGCACAGGGAGGGCGCTATGAGCTTCGCGGCCAGGTGCTCTCCGAAACGGGAGATGCCCTGATCGGCGCAACCATTATCCGCCACGGGCCCGACCGCACGGGAGTGCTGGCCGGCGAAAAGGGTTACTTTACCATTCAGGTGGCCGCAGGCGACACGATAACGGTGTCGATGCTGTCGTACGAGAGTGAAACGGTTGCCGTCGGCGGCCGTCGGTCGATAGTGGTGAGACTTCGGGAATACGCCGAAGAACTCGGCGCCGTCGTGGTGGTGGGTTACGGCGAGCAGAATGCAAGGGACGTGACGGGCGCCATTGCCGCGGTGAACGTGAAAGAGCTCTCCCAGATGCCCGTAACCGACATAGGCCAGGCGATGCAGGGTCGCGTGGCCGGCGTGGTGATGAGTTCCGCCGACGGTCAGCCGGGTACGGATATGGACATCCTCATCCGCGGAGCGAACTCGGTAACACAGGATAATTCTCCGCTCTACGTAATCGACGGATTCCCCACGGAAGATTTTTCCCCCTCGCAGCTGAACCCCGACGACATCAAGTCCATATCCATCCTCAAGGACGCATCGGCGGGGGCCATCTACGGCGCCCGCGGAGCCAACGGCGTGGTTATTATCGAGACAAATTCCGGAGCCGGGGACTGCAAGGTCACCTACAACGGCAGCGTGGGCATACAGCAGGTGCCATCGTTCCTGGAGGTTATGTCTCCCTATGAATATGTGCGCTATCTCGATGAACTCGGCTCGGCCGGTAACTACCTTGTCGACGGGAAGACCCTGGAAGATTTCAGGAATGAGACCGGCCGCGACTGGCAGCGCGAGATGCTCCACCCCGCCCTTGTGCACAAGCACTCTGTAACCGTAGCCGGCGGCTCCACCCGCACCAGGTACAACATGTCACTGTCGTACACAGGACAGGACGGCGTGGTGGTCGGCAGCGGCTTCGAACGTTACCAGGGCCGAATCAAGATGGAGCAGGATCTCTGGGAGAACGTCACCTTCAAACTGAATATGAATTATTCCACGTCGCTTTCTACCGGAGCCGTGGCCTCTGAGGAAGGGGGGAGCTCGGGATCATGGCAGAGCTACCTCATGTACCGCATATGGAGTTACAGCCCCATTGGATTCGGCTCGGCCGACGATGAGGAAGACGACGCAATCGTGGACATTACACGCCTGAATCCCGTCATCTCCGCTAAGAACACCTGGCGCAACGCGAACAAAACGTATTTCTACGGCAATGCGTCGCTGGTGTGGAAGCCCCTGGACGACCTGAAGGTGACAGAGATGTTCGGCTACACTGCCCAGGATTCCGACACAAAACTGTTCAACAACTCCAAGACCTGGTCGGGATTCAAGACCCGATTCAACAATAACGGCGTGAACGGTTCCTACGAGGACGACAAGCGCAATGAATGGGTGAACGAACTCACTGCGAACTACAAGCACAAGTTTACCAAACGCACGGTCCTTACCGGAATGGCCAGCTTCTCAATGTCGCACAAGGACAGAAGCCGTTACGGCTACAGCGCCAGGCTGATTCCCGGGGAGAGCCTCGGAATCTCCGGTCTCGATACCGGTACGCCAAACAAGTTGCGTTCTTACGAGACGGAAAGCAATATGATGTCCGTCCTCGGCAGGGTGAATTTCTCCTGGGATGCACGCTATCTCTTCACCGCCTCGATGCGAGCCGACGGTTCCTCCAAGTTCCCGAAGGGCAACCGCTGGGGATTCTTCCCGTCAGGCGCCTTCGCATGGCGCATCAGCAACGAGAAATTCATGAAGCCGCTCAAGGCGGTTTCCGACGCCAAGTTGCGATTCAGCTGGGGCCTTACCGGCAACAACAGAATCGGCGACAATACCTGGTACACCAGCATCGACTACGTAGACCATTACGCACTGGGCAACCAGACGCCCTCGTCCGCTTCCGGCGTGACAGGCTTCGCCAACTCGGCCCTGTCGTGGGAAACCACGGAACAGTATGACCTCGGCGCCGACCTGTCCCTCTTCGACGACAGGCTGACGTTTACCCTGGACCTCTATGACAAGACCACGCGCGACCTGCTGCTCAACGCATACGTGCCGTATTCCACCGGTGTGAGCTCGGCCACCCTGAACGTTGGTTCCGTGCGCAACAGGGGTCTGGAGTTCTCCTTCACGGCGGTTCCGGTGCGCACCAAATCGTTCAGTTGGACATCCTCATTCAACATCGCCTTCAACCAGAGCCGTGTACTTGCGCTGGCAGGCGGGCAGCAGTCCTTCACCACCACGGTTCCATGGACGGGAGACTTCTCCGCCACACCGCTTTACATCACACGCGTGGGCGGCCCGCTTACTGCGTTCTACGGTCTCATCTGGGAAGGGGTGTACGGTCTGGACGACTTCAACGTGGACGCCATGGGCAACTACGTGCTTAAGAACAATGTGCCGGACAACGGCGGCAACCGCAGCCAGATTCAGCCCGGTGACATCAAATACGCCGACCTGAACGGCGACGGCACCATTACAAACGACGACATGTGCATGATTGGAAGTGCCCTTCCCGTGCATACAGGCGGCTTCAGCAACGATTTCCGCTGGAAGAAGCTGAACATCTCCGTCTTCCTCCAGTGGAGCGCAGGGCAGGATGTATTCAATGCCAACCGCATTACCATCGAGGGCAACTATGCGGGCAGGGCTGTGAATCAGCTGGCGTCGTACGCCGACCGCTGGTCTTTTGATAATCAGGATTCCAAACTGTTCAGGGCCGGAGGTTACGGTCCCCGCGGTTTCTATTCCACCCGCACTCTCGAAGACGGCAGTTATCTCAGGATCAAGAACGTGAGCGTGTCTTACGATTTCACGCCTTCCCTGCAACTGGCGTTCTCCATCCAGAACCTCTACACCTTCACCTCCTACTCCGGAATGGATCCGGAGGTGTCCACGCAACCCTCGGTACTCACACCGGGCTTTGACTATTCCGCATATCCGCGCAACCGGATATGGACACTGAGTCTCAAAACCGTCTTTTAAACTATGGGAGCCATGAAAAAGATCAAAGCAATAATCCTTTCGATAATCTCCCTGACCGCGGCGGTTTCCTGCAGTTTCCTCGACGTGGAACTGCACAACGTGGCATCGGAAGAGACTTACTACACCACGATGGAAGAACTGGAAGAGGCATTGCGCGGGGTTTACGCAACCCTTGCCGACAACGCCCTTTACGGCGAAGCTATGATGGGACGGCTTGGCCTCAGCGCCGATCTGGGTTACGAGTATTACAAGAAGGACGCTGGCACGGTGAGTTATTACCAGGCTAGCGTCTCCGACGTGAAGATAGCCTCCTACTGGGGCGCCCTGTATACCGGAATCGGCCGGGCCAACATGCTCCTGAAGAATATCGACAGGGTGACCGGAACCACGGGTGACCTTGCCCGCCGTGAACAGATACGCGGCGAGGCGATGTTCCTGAGGGCGTACTATTATTATATGCTGGTCAAGCGTTTCGACAATGTCCCCCTGGTCCTGGAACCGGTGGCCGACATTAATTCGAACGACAAATATACTGAGCAGTCGTCTCCTAAGGAGGTTTATAATTTCATCCTCCAGGATATGGAAACCGCGGCTGACCTCGTGACCACTGCCGACAACGTGTCGGGCGGGTGGCAGGTTTGCCGAACTGCGGTTTGGGGCATGATCGCCAGGGTCGCCCTCAATATGGCGGGCCAGCCGGTGGGAGAACAGGCCATGTATGCCAAGGCGGCGGAATATGCGGCCAAGGTGATGGATTCCGGCCTGCATGCCCTCAATCCCGACTTCTCATCCATCTTCATCAACCAGTGCCAGAACGTTTACGACATTTCCGAAGTACTGTTCGAAGTGAATTTCTGGGGCGACAACACCGGCATCTACCAGACCGCCGGCACGGTGGGCCGCAACATAGGCATCGCTTCGGACGAAGAATCGCCCATAGGTTATTGCATGGGTCTGGTTCGCTGCAATCCGGGACTCTGGTATCTGTACGATGCCGACGACGTCCGCCGCGACTGGACGATATCACCGTTCCGATATTCCGCCGACGGCAGCAAGAGTATGGACGGCGAGAATACTATCATCAGCCGCAAGTACTGCGCGAAATGGAGACGGGAATACGAGGTCTCCACTTCCAAGAGCACTACCTGCACCGAAATCAATTTCCCGATCCTGCGCTATTCCGACGTTCTGCTGATGTATGCCGAAGCCTACGCGTGCAATCCGGAAGAACTGGACCGCACGCGGGCGCTCGACTGCCTTAACAAGGTGCGCCGCCGCGGCCACGGCCTCAACGTGGATATTCCCGCCGCATGCGACTTCAGCGGGGACGGCGCGGCCCTGCTCTCCGAAATAATGGACGAGCGCGCCCGCGAACTGGCGTACGAGATGCTCCGCAAGGACGACCTGGTGCGCTGGGGTGTCTTCAGCGAAAAGATGCAGGCGGCGCTGTCCAATATCGACGGCAGATCCTCCTCCTATCAGCTCGCGGCCATAGCCGCGTATTCATCGGCCCGCAAACGCGATGTGGTGTGGCCCATCCCCGCGAGGGAAATCAGCGTGAATCCTCTTCTTGAACAAAATCCCGGATGGTAATGAAAAAGGTATTTGCATTGACGATTGTGGCTGCGAGTCTTCTCTGCGCCTGCAATCCCGCCGCGAACAGAGTCTTCGAGCCCGACCTGTCGGTGAACGTCGACGGCGGCACCTTCTTCGTGGACGAACCGGTGGTTTTCCATTTCTCCGGAGCGGCCGACATAGTGTCGTTCTGGTCGGGAGAAGCGGGAAACGATTTCAAGTGGAAGGACGACGACCGCGTGTACGATGGCTTCGGCCAGGTATCCTTCGGCACCGCCTTCATGAACGGAGCCCAGTGGAATGACCAGGCCGCGGTGGCATCCGAGGACAAGATCCTGTCTTTCTGGTGGTCGAACGATTTCTCCGGCGACTACACCCCGGAGGCCGTGGCCGCCGCCACGTGGCACGATGCCACGCCCCTGTTCTCCTTCGCATCGACCCGTGTCGCGGATGCGAGAGTGCTTGCCAACGCCACCCCTTCAGGGACGGTGCCCATGTCGGACCTAATCCCCGAAAGAACGAAATATCCGGTCTATTTCGCATTCCGCTACCATCTTCGCCCTATTGTGGAGGCAACCACCGATTCCCGTTCGAGGGCTGTGGTTTCTTCCTTCACAATCGAATGTATCAACGACGCACTTCACATCAAGGAGTCGGTGGTGACCAACAGCTCGGTCGGCTGGTCTTTCGTGAACATCGGCTACAATGACGATGATGCCGACTATATGCCGGAGGTTTCAGCCTCCTACATCTATTTCAACGCCTCCACCTCCAATACCGCGGAACGATGCAGCTGGGCGATATCGAAGCCTTACACGGCCGATTATTCGGTGAACCAGGGCTGCGACTATGCGGTTGGTGTGAAGTCCTTCTCCGAAACCCAGCCGGCGTCGTACACCCACACCTACGCCTCTGCCGGAGAGTATGACGCCGTATTCGAATGCCGCAACGTGTCGGCCGACGGAACGGTCCGTACTACTGAACTGCACGTGCCGGTGAAGATAGTGGAAAGAGGGACGTTAGTAATCGACAATCCTGACGGCCCCGTCCAGTTCAGCATCGCCGCGCAGACCAAGGCGGCTTTCTCAAATGACCTTTCTACCCTCTCGTGGACTGACGGGGAGAAACTCGGAATTTACGCTTCTGACGCCTCCGGCAGCGTGGGCCTCAATTACCCCTATTCCGTGCACACCGGCGCTTCATCCGCCACCATCGCGGCGGAATCTTCACAGTGGCAGTATTCATATTCGGAATCCGCAGGCTGCACCTTCTACGCCTATGCTCCCTTTACCGGTTCACCGGGGGATGGTAACCGCTTTGTGGTGCCGATAAGCGTTCCTTCGCTCCAAGAGCAGGCCGCTCCGGGTTCGGTGGAGCATCTTTCGCGTTATGCGGTGCTCAAATCCTACCCCGCCACTATGGAGAACAATGTGGTGAATCTTCATTTCCGCAACCTGACCTCAGTGGTGAAGATTACGGTAAAGGCTAGTTCCAACGTCTCGCACAAGGTATATAAGGCGGTTCTGAAAAGCGCCTCGTCGCTCAGTTTCGACCGTGGCGGCCTTCTGGTCGAGGCGGAGCCTGGGGTCGATGGAGCCGCATTTCAGGTGAACGACCCGGTGGATACGGTCATGCTTACTCTCCGGGAAGCTTTTACCCCGGGAACTGCGGGAAAGAATTTATTATTTACCGTGATTCCCGGTTCCCATGCAGCAGGTTCGATGTCGCTCAGGCTCATTACCGAAGACGGCTGGTATTGCGATGTCCCGGTTTCCGGCGCGGTTAGCTTTGCCGGAAACGGGGTGTATGAGAAGACGGTAACCGTGAATCCTTCCGATTTCAAAAAGATGGCTGGAGTCTCAGCCTGGGAATGGGTGCCGGTCACAGCTGCAGCGGCGGTTACGGAGGGCGAGTATGTGTTATCGTTCAAATACGATTACGACAGCGTCAAGGCTCATTACCTGCTTCCCACAAAGCCTGTAGCCCGTAATCCCATTCCGGCAACATTGGGCGACCTGGGCCTTGTCCCGAACGCCAACGGCAACCTGGACGACGCGCCTTCCGGATATGTATGGACGCTGACTCAGGTATCCGGCGGCTGGAAGGTCGGCTATCGGGAATCTGGCACGGAATATGTCCTTTCGGGCTGCGACGGAGCACAGGGAGTTGCGGTGAGCACGGATGGGAAAGGAGATATCAGCGGAAAGACCTACTCGTCTGTCTGGACTTTCTCCGATGACGCTGACTACGGGATGCAGATGTCCGTTTCAGTGACGACCCGCCACCTTACCCCCTGGTACGTTACCGACCATTTCGAATGGCGTATGACCGGTGCCGCGACCAAGGTCGGAGGCTTCGTGCTGTACAAGAAAACAGAGATTGAATGAAAAAGTTTTTAACCGTAACAACTGCCGCCCTTTTGGCCGTCTCCGCGTTGGCCCAGCCCGCGCTCCGGAGCGGTAAGCCCATCATGAGCGCCGACGAAAAGGGGCTCGCCCCCCTGGGAGTTACACAAGCCATAGCGACCCGTCCCATTGGTATAGCCTATGTTTCGGCCGAATCGGCCTCTCCTTCACTCTTCCTGATGGTGCGTTCGGGCGTTCCCACTGCAAGGGGAATCTTCTATAGTACAATGGAAGGGACCGAGAAGGCCGGGGGACGTTTCGTATTCTCCCCGCCGGCGAAGCTCAAACCCTATTGGGGCAAGCCGTCGAACATGCCATCCTATGGCTGCGTGTTCCAGTTTAAGGGCAGAGTATTCTCGTACTGGGCCGAGGAAAACACATCGCTGGCACTGGCCTCGTTCAATCCCGAGACGCGCGAAGTCACCAAGGTGGCTAGCGTGCCCTTTGAGGGCTTGGAGGGAATTCATTACCTTTCCGCAATCGAGGGTCCGGGGGGAACATTGGAACTTATGGCGCTGGTGAACGACGGAAGCAAGTACCGTGTAGACCGTCAGAAAGACGAGAGCTGGTACGACGGCGCGCATATCTACAAGGGCGCAATAGCCCGTGGCGGAGTGCGCCGGGCTGTTGTGAAAGATCTGCTCAAGGGTGGGCGTTTCGAGGAGGCCGTGCCTCAGGATTTCATGATTTCTCCCACCGGAACGGTGCGCATCAAAGACGATTTCCTGGGAGCCGACGGCTATCTTGTGGTGAACCGTTTCGGCTCCGTCCTGTGGAGCGACAAGTCCGGGAAGCATTACGTGCGTGACGGTGCCGGAAAGCAGATACGTTACCATGCCATCGGCCCCTCTGCGGTAGCCTTGTGTCTTCGCTCCGGCGAGACCGTGGTGTTCATGGGCGGCGAAGGTAGCATCTCAAGCTGCTCATTCGAAGGGATGGGGCAGGATGGCCCGTTGTTCAGCGGTCTGCGTACCGTGCTGCAAAGCAAAGGCGCCCTGTATACCGGATCGCTGGGCGTTCCGGAAGTGGTCGACTGGGATGACGACGGACTGCTGGATGTGGTTTGTGGCAATTCAGAGGGGCGTATACTCTTCTTCCGCAATACCGGCAGCAATGTCGCCCCGCGTTTCTCGGGCTTCCCCGAAGAGCTTCGTTGCGAAGGAGAACCCATCTGCATCCGTCCAGGCTACATAGGAGTACAGGGCCCGTTCGAGGCGGTGTGGGGCTATATGTGCCCGGCCGTGTTCGACTGGAACGGGGATTCGCGCCCCGACATAGTGTTCTCGGATTCCCGTGGAAAGCTGGAAGTCATGCTCCGTCGGCCGGACGGCGACCTTGCCCGGCCGTTCAGCCTGAAGGAGGACGGACTTGAAATACATGGGTTGTGGAGGGTTAAGCCTGCGGTCACAACCATAGGCGGCAGAATCTGCGTCGTCAATCTCGACGGCGACGGGGCCCTTCACCGCTGGTGGAAGACGGACGAAGATTCCCTTGAAGACGGCGGTACCCTGCTCCACGTGGACGGAAAGCCAATTACCACCTACACCGCAAAAGCCGATCGTGACGGTTCGCTCGGAAGGGTTAAAATAAACCTCTACGACTGGGATGGCGACGGTGACCTGGATCTTATTCTCGGCACACCTGGCCAGACCTGCCTTCCGCATCCGGAAAAGGGAATACCCAATGGCAAGGTGCTCAAGCAGCAGATGATGCAGGTGTTTTTCCTTGAAAACAAGGGCTCGGACGCCAAACCGCGTTTCGCCGATCCTGTGGGCTTCTATGTGAACGGGGAGGATCTGCCCCTGGGCGGTCATGCAAACGCTCCCGTTCCCTGCATGCTGGGAGACATCTCTCTCGGAGCCAATCTCCTGGTGGGCTGCGAAAGCGGTCGCCTGATGTGGATCAGCCGCGGCGACCTGACCACCTTCACCATCAAAGACAGATACGATAAGCGATGAAAAGGTTCCTGATAATCCTTGCACTGCTGCTTCCGGCGGCCTGCAGAAAAACTCCTCCCACCCCAACCCCGGTCACGCCCCCGGGGCCCGTTGTGGTTGACGGCGTGGCGCCCGAGAGCGGCGGCCTGCTCAAGGCGACCCTGGACGGAGGCCTGGCTCCGCTGTCCTTCACCAAGACCATTTCCAACATCTGCGTGGGGGCGGTGTACCAGTCGGGAAAGGAACTGCCCGATCTCTTCTTCCAGTGTCCCACCGGAGTGTCGTCCGGCAATGGCATCGCGTCTTGCCTGGGTTTGAACCTTTGCGAGTTTGAGGGATTCACTGACAACGGCTGTCCGGTCTATTCCGCTCCGGTTCCGGTGACAGCCCCGTGGGACCAGTCCACGACGGCGGTGAAGATAATGAAGATAGGAAACGACGTGATAGCCTTCTATGTGACCGCCTCCAAGATCAGGACGGCCGTGTACGATTCCGCATCGCGCTCGTTCGGAACGCAGTGGAGCGGCAATACCATAGCCCTTTCCGGCCTGCCCCGTGACCCCATGGGATTCGACATCATCCCCGGTTCCGGCAACAGCGCCGAACTCATAGTCATCTGTTCCGACACCGACTCTTACAAACCGTCGATGGACGATGTGTCGGAGTCGTATTACGACAGCGCCGGCATCTTCCGTGGACAGATGTACTATTCCCTTGTGTACCGTATCACACTGAACCTTTCCACCTGGAAGCAGGTGGGATCGGCCACCCAGCTTGGCGGTGGCTCGAAGGTGATTCTGGCCCCCACCGGCATAGCCGGCTTCAAGGGCGGCGTGTCATCGGGATACATTTGCCTTAACAAGTTCGGCGTGCTCAAGTACATACCGTCCGGCAACACGTCCGATTGCAATTATCTGCAAGATGTCACCGGAACCGAACTGGTGAATCCGTTCGTATCGAGTAACGTATTGTCGATCCGTTCCGCCTCAGGGGCTGACACCCCCTCGTTCGTGGTGTCGGGAGAGGGCGCACCGCGCTACTTCAAAGCCACCGGCGCGCTGGATTCCTACGGGAGCCCGGTTTTCGACGGCCCGATGGATATCGTTATGAAAAACGGCGACCTGTATGCCGGGTCCCTACCCGTGCCCACCGTGGCCGACTGGGACGACGACGGCGTACTGGACATAGTGACCGGCAATTCTGAAGGCCGGCTACTGTTCTTCAAGAATTACGGCAGCAATGCGGCCCCCGCGTTCGGTATGGCAGAAGCCCTTCGCTCCAACGGGGTGGAGATATGCTTCAGGGCCGGTTATTACGAAGTGCAGGGCCCGTTCGAGGCCGCATGGGGCTATCTCTGCCCGGTTGTATTCGACTGGGACGGCGACGGACTCAATGACATCGTGTTCTCGGGCAACGAGGGCAAATTCGAATTCATGCGCAACGAAGGTTCCAAGGGCTCGCCAAAGCTTGGCGCCCGTCAGGGTATCTTTCTGGATGGCCTCGAACTCTACGGCATGTGGAGGGTGCGTCCTGCGGTTGCCAGGGTGGGAGACCGTGTACTCATCGCGATGATGGACTCCGAAGACGCCCTTCACCTTTACGAAAAGGCCGGGAACAACAGCGTGAAGGATCTCGGACGCCTCACGCTTCAGAACGGCAATCCCATATACGGACACCGCGCCACGGCCTCCTCCACTCTTGGTGAAAGGGGGCGCGAGAAACTGGAATTCGTGGACTGGGACGGCGACGGGGACCTGGACCTTCTTGTGGGCACACCTCTTCAGGCTTCGGTTCCCGATCCGGCCAAGGGTCTGCCGTGGTCCAGGAGCACCAGGGGCCTTCAAACGCTTCTGCTCCAGAACACCGGAAACAATTCGGCCATGAAGTTCGCCTACCCGGTACAATTCCTCTTCCGTGGCCTGGACTTCCATATCGGAACCCACGCCAACGGCCCCACCGCGTGCATGCTGGGCGAGACAAGCGGCAATCTGCCCAACCTGCTGGTATCTGGCGAAGGCGGAAAGTTCTTCTATTTCGACAGGGCCGATCTTACGACAATAACCCTTTGGTAACATGAAGGAACCGATATGTGAAGGAAACCAGGTGGCAAGGCGGTGGGCGTCCCTGCCCGTGTCGGAAGAAACCGACGCCGCACAGCTCGCCGAATGCATCAAGGCATCTCCTGCGGAATGGATGGCTGCGGCCGATTTCCTCTGCCGTCCCGACATCGACACCCTGGTCCCTGGCCGCTACGACCTCACTCCTGCCGGCACATATGCCAACATCCAGGAGTACGATACCCGCGAGGCGGGTAAGTATGAGGTTCACAGGGCATACGCCGACATCCAGATGGTGCTGTCCGGAGAGGAAAACATCTTCATCGCCCCATTGGATGCCATGCAGGGTCGCCTGACGGATTTCGATGAGGAGAAGGACATTGAATTCTTCGCTTCTGCATCGCGGGAGCGCCCGGCCCCGGCCGACCGAGACCATTGGGTGATACTCTTTCCCTCCGATGCCCATAATCCCTGCATGTCAAGAGGGAAGAATCCGGTTCATATCCGCAAGGTGGTAGTCAAGGTTAAACTGTAAAGCGTTATGAAAAAGGAATTAACAGCCATTATGATGGCGGCGGTGCTTTCGCCCGCGCTCTCGGCGGCACCACAGCTTCCCGCTGCCGAGCCTCTTCGCCACAACATCGAGACAACGGTTGACCTTGGCGTCGGCCTCTGGGGTATTCCCCTGCCGGTCGATTACAACGGCGACGGAGTGAACGACCTGCTGGTCTCGTGCCCGGACACGCCGTACAAAGGAATCTATTATTTCAGGAATATCGGCACCAATTCCAAGCCTCTTTTCGACAGGGCGGAAAAACTGTATCATAAGGCCCCCAATAACATCCGGGTGAGCTATTACGGAGGGAAGCCGCACGTTCTGGCCAAGGATACCGAATATGAAAACTTCTTCGGCTCCTTCCTTGATGAGCCCCGCACAATCAGCTACGAAGGCCCGGTGCTCGGCGAGGGCTGGAACAAGTCGCGCTCCAATATGTGGAACTATGCCGACTGGGACGGCGACGGTGATGCCGATATCATAGTTGGTATCGACACCTGGGACGATTACGGCTGGGACAATGCCTACAATTCCGAAGGCGTGTGGCAGAACGGTCCGATTCACGGCTATCTGTACCTTCTGGAGAATGTTGAAGGCCGATATGTGAATCGTGGCCGGATGCTTGCCGGAGGTGCGGAGATCGACACTTTCGGCGCTCCATGCCCCTGCATCGCCGACTTTGACTCCGACGGCGACCTGGACATCATCTGCGGGGAATTCCGCGACAGGCTCACCTGGTTCGAAAACAGGGACGGCTCGCTCCTGGCGGGGAAGCCGCTTGCGAACAAGTCAGGAGAGATACGTTTCCACGTGGAGATGATAGTACCGGTTCCCTTCGATTTCGATAAAGACGGCCGCGTGGACCTTCTCGTCAGCGACGAGGACGGCAGCGTCTGCTTCGTCCGCAATACCGGAAAGGTCCGCAAGGGCATGCCGCAGTTCGCCGATCCCGTACGGCTGCAACAGAAGGCCGACCTCGTGAAGTTCGGAGCGCTCAGCACCCCCTGCGGCTTCGACTGGGACGGTGACGGGGAAGAAGACATCATTGCTGGCAACTCCGCAGGAGAGATTGCTTTCATAAAGAATCTCGGCGGCGGCAAGGCCTGGGATGCCCCCAAACTCTTTACCGTGGGCGGTAAGCCCTTCCGCATAATGGCTGGAGAAAACGGTTCCATACAGGGCCCTGCGGAATGCAAATGGGGCTATACAGTGCTCTCTGTGGCCGATTGGGATGGTGATGGGAAGGCTGATATCATCATTAATTCAATCTGGGGCAAAATCCAGTGGATGAAGGGACTGGGCGGCCTCAAGATGTCGGCTCCCAAGCCGGTAACCGTGGCCTGGGAAGGGGAAATCCCGAAGCCCATATGGAACTGGTGGAAACCCGAACCTGGAACCCTAGCCACCCAGTGGCGCACCACTCCGGTCGCCATCGACTGGAACAAGGACGGCAGAATGGATCTCATCGTCCTGGACACAGAAGGCTATCCTGCCTATTTTGAACGCCTTGCCGACGGCCGCCTGGCGCCAGGCAAGAGAATCTTCCGCTGCAAGAACGGAAGCGTTTACGATGCCCGTTCGGCCGGTTCCACGAATAATCCGCGCACCGGAATGAAGGACAAGACTCCCGGAATCCTCCGGCTGAACGAACTGGAAGCCGGCCAGTCCGGAAGGCGCAAGATTTGTCTCACGGACTGGGACAAGGATGGATACCTTGATCTGATAGTGGATGGCCGCTTCGGGGCGGCGTGGTTCCGTGGTGGAAAAGAACAGAACGGCCTGTATCCGCTTGAATACAAGGGCGCCATGTCTTCCACGCGTCTGGAGGGCCATACAACCTGCCCCACCCCAGTGGACTGGGATAAGGACGGCATATACGACATTTTGGTGGGAGCGGAGGACGGACATTTCTACATTCTCAAGAATACGATGACGAATTACAGTGAGCGCATAGCCCTTTATCCTGAAGGAACTTATCCGGTTGAGGAAAGCATCGATGAAAAGGGATACATCTGGGGTAAGATAAAACCCGAAATCCTGGTTTACAGGCCTGAAAACCCCACTGGCGCAGCCGTTCTCATCGTGCCGGGAGGCGGATACGAAAAGAACTGCATCACCTTCGAGGGTTACAAGACCACTGAGTTGTTCCTCAGGTACGGCATCACCGCCTTCATCCTGAAGTACCGTCTGCCCGAGGGCCGTCCGGAAACGACCCTGGAGGATGGCGAGGCGGCAATCCGCCTGATTCGCAGCCGTGCTGAGGAATTCGGCATCAATCCCCACAAAGTCGGCATAATGGGATTCTCTGCCGGAGGTCATTTCTGCTCATCCATCCTAACCAAATTCAGTTCTGAAGAAACTCGGCCGGATTTCGGTATTCTGGTATATCCGGTAATATCTTACGAATACGACAATGCCGGCACCCACGCCAGGCTGCTGGGAGATAATTTGGAAAAGGACGGCCCGGCATGGACGGCAACCAACAATATCAGGGACGATATGCCGCCGGTGATGCTGCTTGCCTGCGAGGATGACAGGACCGTGCCCATCCGCCAGCTTAAGGACTTCTACGATTCAATGGCCGCAAGGCATCTGCCGGTGCAGATGCATCTCTATCCCACCGGCGGTCACGGTTTCTGGATGAAGGACCGCTTCCGCCACAAGAAAGAGTGCTACCCGCTAGTAGTCAACTGGATTAAGGATCAATAGAATACACCCTCTAGTTCCCGGAGGCGAAGAGGTACCAGAGGCCTGCCCGGATGGCGGAATTGGTAGACGCGCTGGACTCAAAATCCTGTGGTAGCAATACCGTGCGGGTTCGATTCCCGCTCTGGGCACAAGAAAACTGGACCTTCAAGGCCCGGTTTTCTTGTGCCCTTATCTTCGATATCCCTTTCTTTTACTGCTCTTCTATTTCTTTAGGAGTATCAGGGCCGTATAGCGCCTTGGCATTCTGGCGGGTGACAACGCTTTCGCCAAGTTGTTTCTCAAGTTCCCGACGGGCGGTTGCTGCAACTTTTCCACCACGCTTGGCAACGGTTTTCTGCTCCGTGAATCCTTTGGGATCCACCTTTTGAGAAAGTTCTGTGGCCGCAACTTCCGCAAGAGTGTTCAAAGCGCTCTCCGTTCTTGTCATATGGTCACGGAGATTCTCCTTCTTCAAGCCTTTGAAACTCTTGTACTGACGAGTGGTCATACCTGACCATTCTTGGGTAATGATATCGGTAAGCGTTGCATACTGCTGGCCAGAGACACCTGTCCTTTGCCACTCATCCGTAAGTGCCTTGCGAGCATCTTTACCCTTCATGCGCTCATTGATCCATGCTTCTGAATAACCAAGGCGGCGATAGTATTCATAGCCTCGGTCTATAGCCTTTTCCGGGTCCTGGATTTCATCAATGCGTTCACTTGCAACCCTGGCCATCCATTGTTTAAAAGGCTCTGCATTAGGAGATGGAATAGATTGAATGAGCCTGAATAACTGTTCTTGATCGGCAACATCTGTTTGCCTCCTTTTGCCATCGGAAGCCACCATTTTGAAAGCGTTACAATTTGTAACGGTTTCATTTCCCTCGTCTTTAAGACGCTTTTTTAGGACGCGCCAATATAATGCCGGATCTTTACTGTCTGTAAGAACGGCAATTACATCAACAATGGAGAAGTACCACTTCTCTTCTTCATCGTCCCATGCGGTTCTGACTTTACTGTCTTGGAACAACTGTATTTTTTCTTTCTCAGACATACTCGAAACGTTTTCGCAAATATAGACGAGAAAACCGGCAAATCAAAGCAATTACAAGCTTGTAATCGTTTGGTTTTGTCAATAATTATTATATGAAAGTTCTTGATTTTTGTGCCCTTACAGCCGCATTAGTGCGAGAAATAGGACAGCAGGGCTCGCTGGTATTCGCGGAGGGCCTGGATGCCGGCGGGGGTGATGCGGCAGACCGTGTGGGAACCGCGGCCCTCTCCGCTGCGAGATACCCTGATGTACCCCGCCTCCTCCAGTTTGGAAAGCTGGACGCTGAGGTTGCCGGATGTCGCATTCGTGAGCCCCTTGAGGTACACGAAGTCGGCGTCGTCCAGCGAATCGAGGGCGGCCATGATCTTGAGCCTTAGCTCGTTGTGAAGTATGGGGTCCAGATCTTTAAACTCCATGTCCCGATCTCCTTTCAAACAGGTAACCCGGTACGATAAGGGCTATTACAGCAACCAGCGCGATGGCGGGCATCTGCCACACCCACAAATCCCCTTGAAGAAGGAATGCTCCCAGGCCGATGGCGGCGCCGACAAGGCCACCCGCAATCATAGGGCGGAAGCGGACAGCCTCTCCGGTGATGAATGCGCCGATGCCCACGAGCAGGCAGATCATCGGATTTTCAACCGTCTCATACAAGCCGAAGAACCCGAAAAGAAAGCCTCCGAGACCTATTGCGCAGGCAACGAATATCCAGTAGTCCAGCACCAGTTTGGACTTCCTGGTGCGCATGTGCGCCTGCTCATGGTCCTTACGGAGAATAACTGTCATAAGCGGCAGCCCCACTACCGGAATGCCAACCCACAGCCAAAGGCACCACTCCTGGTGCAGCCACTGCCAGAACACGAATTCCGCCAGATAGAAAAAGGCGGTAAGCCACCCCCAGAGAGGAAAAAGTTTTCCTCCCGTGGGGGCGTCGTCCATATACACCTTGCCCCTTGTTTGGGCAATGACTTCAAGTGCGTCAAATTGTTCCATATCAGGGGCAAAGGTAATGAATTTAAATTAATTGTGATTTACATATATTTCACTTTTCTTTCTGTTGTCATACTTCAGGCGGAAGATAATCTGGGTACCGTAGGAAGTCCCGCCGCCGGGATTGCTCTTGGTACGTTGAAGCTTCGGGTGATCCTCCTTGCCGCCCATACCGGAGAAGGAGAAGCCGTCGTAATCGTAGGCCAGTTCTACATAGGCCCAGTTCCAGTAGGCGTCTTCCGGAGTGGTAATCACACCCACTTCCATACCCATAGGATAATTGCACACGCCGTTTTCTCCGCCACTGGTCCAGGGTTCAAACACGCCATTACTGTGCTTATAAGTAATCTGGAAGGAAATGGCCTTGTGCTCTACAACCTTCACGGGTATAGTGAACTTGGCGCTGTGATCCGCCACGCTTCGGAAAATGAGGTTGAAATCTCCCACAGGGATGCCTTTCTTGAAGTTGACGTACAGACCGTAAGGGTTATAATCCAGCTTGTTATAGTATTCCGTTGCCGGGTCAATCTCTATGCCGTAGCCGGTGAAAGAACCGCCCGCAGGCGCCCATTCGTCGGCAGTAAGCCAGACGGTGTCGCTGGACCATCCGTAGGCGGGATCGTTCTCCACCAGGGCAAAATCGGCGGAACTGTTTTCCATAGAAAGGGAGAACGATGAGTAGCCGGGACCGTTGTAGAGGGTGATATTGTTTGTCATATCCGTGCCGGCGTAGCTGAAAGAAAGCGAGACCTGTTTGTTGTCGGCCGATGCCTTGGCATACAACTTCTGGGTCGATGAATCCCAGGTGAACCACTCTCCGGAACGGCCGTTGCAGCTCTGGCTATCCAGCTTCACCTTGCTCCAGTCGAACGTGGCGCCGGGGGTCCAGTTTGCCGTAATTGTGACGCTCTGGCCCGGGACAGCCCAGTACCTGTCATAGTTCAGGCTGAAATAGGACAGGTCGGCCACCAGTTCTGTCAAAGTGGCGTTGCCGCAGATAGTGTATTCGTCACCGTCAGAAACATATGAATCGGTCTCCGGGTCGTAAACCTGATTTGCGAATACAAATACGAACAGGAACTGGTATTCTCCTGAATATGCCTTTGTCTTCTCCTTGAGCCAGAACTGACTGCTGCCGTCCAGTTTAACGTTGCCGCCCTGGCCCATGTGGCAGTCCAGAGTTTTATCCTGGCCAAGCCTGAATGTGCCCATCTTGGCGGCCGCCCAGGGGTACTTGTCGTAAAACTCCTTGGTGATGGTGGTGAGTTTATTTGCAACCGCCGGGGGGATTTCTCCGTTAAACCAGCCCATCGTCATCTGCTGCGGATCCTCATCCATCAGTTCCACGTGTACTGCCTGCTGCGTCCCGTCCATATAACTGGTCCCGACATACCAGCTGGAATACTCCGGCGGGAGATCGAACACCTGCGCCGTGCCGTCCCCCTTCTGAATCGAGTATGTATTATCCTTCAGCGCCTCGGCCTTCTTGATTGGGTCTCCGCCGCCGGCAAGCGGCAGGACATTGGCCGTTGCCGTTGCAAGGTTTCCCTGCTGGTCTGCAGCCTTGCCTTTTACCCTCTTGACGATTCCTTTGACGGTTCCTCCGGTAAAGCTTTCCGGGTTTGACGCGGTAAAGGTCACGGTTACCTTCCCGTTTTCATCCGTGGTTGCGCTGGCAGGGTTCACCGTGCCGCCCGTCGCTTCGAAATGGATTGTCGCTACGGTTTTGGTTTCTTTAAGATCAACCGGTTCTTTTGATGGTTTAAGCAGTTTAAACGTAAAAGTAAATGAAGCGGTACCGTCCGCGGAAATTTTCTGCTCTGACGGTGAAACAGTCAGCACGTCCTCGTGGTTGCCAACCACAACATCCGGGGTGCAACCGGCAAACAGGGCAGCAATGGCCAGAAGTGGAATCAGTTTTTTCATAACTATATGGTATTTAAGTTTATTCCATAAACCATACAAAGATAATTAAGTTTATAAAATAAACAAAACTCTCATGAAATAATTGTCATACTTGAGTATATTAGTTCGGAGAATTCTTATACAAGGCCACGCCGGAAAGGTGCGGAGGGGCGAGGGCGCCGGTAACGGTGACGCGCAGCCGGCGGGTGCAGACGGGGTCGATGGGAAGGATGCGCTTGTAGCCGATGGTAGTGCCATCCGCAACAAGTTGCCAGCCGTCATCGGCCCAGACGTCCACGCGGAATGAGCTAATGCGCTGGCCAAGGGATATGTCTTCCTGCAGCTGCACAAGGTCGATGAGGCGCTCTTCCGGAAGCGTCAGTTCCCAGCTGTGGGAACGCCGGCGGATGCGGGCACCATCGGCCAGATTAGTCCCGAATACCCTGTCACGCCAGTCGCGGAATTCCATCAGGCGGAGGGAATCGGCCTCGTGAATGCGGCCGCGCGTGTCCGGGGGCACGTTCAGAAGCAGGAGGGCGTTGCGGCCCACGCTGGAGAGCCAGATATCGGCAAGTTCTTCCACACTCTTGATCCGGGTGTTCTCGCTTTCGCGCCAGAACCAGCCGGGACGGATGGAGACATCGGCCTCGCCGGGAATCCATTCGGCTCCGTTGACATTGCCGCGATTGAGCGTATCCGTTGGAGGTGCGCCGCGGCCGGGGGAAAAGCCATCCGTGTCGAGGCGACTCCAGTTGGTCTCGCCGGCAATTCCGCGTTCGTTTCCTATCCACCGGCAGCCGGGGCCGATGTCGCTGAACATTATGGCGTCGGGGCTGAGCTCCCGCACCGCCTGCCGGAAGGCCGGCCAGTCGTACTCCTGACGCTTCCCGCCCGGGCCTTCGCCGCAGGCGCCGTCGAACCACTGCTCGAAAATGGCCCCGTATCGGCCGCCGTGCACGTCCTGCAGCGTTCGGATGTATTTTCCGTTATACTCCGGGGTGCCGTAGGCCGGGTCGTTCCTGTCCCACGGGGAGATGTACACCCCAAAACCCAGCCCGTATTCCCGGCAGGCATCGGCCAGTTCCGCAAGTACGTCTCCTTTGCCGTCGCGCCAGATGCTCTGCGCCACGGTATGAGTGCTCTCCGGATTGGGCCACAGGCAGAATCCGTCGTGATGCTTTGCCGTTATGATTATTCCCTTCATGCCCGCAGCCTTTGCGGTTGCGGCCCATTGCCGGCAGTCCAGTTCCGTGGGACAAAAGAGGTCTTCCGGCTCCGTGCCCTCTCCCCATTCCAGCCCGCTGAAAGTGTTGGGGCCGAAGTGCACGAACATGTTGTACTCCATCTGCTGCCACCGGAGCTGAGCCTCCGTGGGCACCGGGCCGTAAGGTGCCGGCGCACAGGCGGCCAAAAGCATCGCCAGGCCCAGCAGCGGCATGCTTTTCACGCAAGACTTAAGCATGGTAGTTTAAAAATAATAGGTAAACCCGGCGCCAAGGTCGCCCTGGTAGGGTTTGTAGAAGAGTCGCACATCGAAATGGCGCCAGGCGGCCCCGGCCTGGAATTTCATGCAGCCATAATATGTGCCGATGAAGTCGAATTCATAGCCCGCACCCAGATAGCCGGAGACGGAACCGCCCTTGAGCAGATTCGCATTCACCATAAGTGGCACCTGGAAGCCGGAAAGGCGTGGGCCATAGATGTACCTTAGCCCACCCACAAAGTTTACCCACTGGTCTATCCTGCCAACGCGTGCACGGGCACCAAGCCCGCCGCTGAAAGCAAGATTATCAGTTGACAAAAAGCAGTCCACGCTTGCATCCACGCCAAACTGAACCAGTTTGTCGTTTTGCGCCATCGCGGAGAGGGAAAGCAGCAGGGCTGCAAATATGGCCGTTAATCTTTTCATTGTCAAAAGCTATTAATTCCCCAGCCCGCGAGTGCTACGCTGAAAGGATATGACGATTTTGCTGCCGCGGCCCCACTGCTCCGGAGTGAAATTGCTGCGGATGCGAAGGGTGGAGCTGTTGGCTTCCAGCACTTCGTATGAGAAACCGTCCACAACCAACTTGCGACTCTCGGAATCATAGGTGAACGGCTTCGGGGCCGCTCCGCCGCCAAGTTCCGGAAATGTGGTGTCGTGCATAACCACCGTGCCTTTCTTTGCGTTGAAAGTCCAATACTCCTCGCCGGTGCCGTTTATCTGCGATTCCGAATCCTCGACGTAGGAGGCCACGTACCACTTTCCGCTGAAAGGATTCCCCGCAGAAGAAGATTGCTTTGTACAGGAGACGCCTGCCAGCAACAAAGCCAGCGACAGGACAAACAGTGCTCTTTTCATCACAGCTACTAGAAGCGAAGGCCGATACCGGCACGACCGCCCAGATAGTTCATACCTGCGCCAAGTTCCACAAGACCGAAGATCTGGTCGCTGCCGAACTCAACTCCTATAGGGTTTACCTGGAAGCAGCCGGCAAAGCTCGCGGAGCTGCCGGCAACCAGCATTCCGCCGGCCTCAAGGGAGCCGTACAGTTTTACTGCGGGGCGGTTGAGATAGTTGCAGCGGCCAACCGCGCACAGCGAAATGAAAGAGTTGAGCTGGGAAGAATGAATCTCGCGGGTATCCTTGTCAACGATATTCCAAATAGACCCTGCATAGGTGGCGCTTACACCGGCCGACCAGGTGCGGTTGAAGCTGTACAGAGCATCCACGCTGAATACGGGAGGAAGCTGGATGTCCAGAGTCTCATTGTTATCTTCATTTGCACTCACGGCAATGCCAACGGCAATGGCTCCGAATAGAGAAATGATTGTGGGCATTGAAGGAATATAGGCTCCCGATGCCCTTACGGTCCACTTTGGTTCCTGGGGTTCTTCCTGTGCAAAAACCGGCAGCGCCAGTGCGAACAGGAGTGTTGCGGCTATGAGCTTTTTCATGTCATTATGGTTTTTATTCCTGCCAAAGATACACTATTTTTTTGGAAATACGCTCACGAGTGCTTATATTTGGGGGATTAATAACACGTAACACGCGCGCATATGAAACATTTAATGACTATTATCGCAGGGCTGGCGGCAGTTCTTGCACTGGCCTCATGTGATAAGGAAAACACCGAAAAGGACCTTGTGGGAACATGGAAAACCTACGGTGAAAGCTCCCACTGGTTCCAGGTGAGCCTGGACGCAAAAGGCAACTTCGACTGGCAGCTCCTGGGCGTTTCTGAGTTTAGGGAAACCGGCACATACACGGTCAGCGACGACGTAATTGTGCTCAAAACCAAGAAATATTATGACAGGTGGGACGATGAAACCGGAACGGAGTACAAGGACAAGTGGATCGATAAACACGGCAAGCCGCAGGGCGGCTATCCCGATGATTTCAATGGCGTCCGTACAATTAAAATCAAACTCCTCAAGGACGGCTTCATGCGCTACTCGCTCGAAGGCGACAATAATTTTGGCGACATGCTTAAGGACGGCTTCTTTTTCAAGGAGAACCTGGACCAGAAGCTTGACGGGAGCAAACTCAAGGGAAAATGGGTAGCCAAGGACGATAATGGCAAAGAAGTGGGATACTACGAATTCAACGGAAACAGTTTCTCCCGCGTAGTGAAGTCCGACGACGGCAATTACAGTATCTTCTGGCAGGATTCCGGCAACTGGTCATACAGCAAAGGAAAAATTAGCTTCTCCAACAGCGAGTATGACGAAACCTTCGGAATCTTCCTCGACGGAGACACCCTGTACATCTCCCACAGCATGGACTGGGGCTTCCGCAGCGGCGGCTACGCATACAAAAAACAATAACCAAATATGAGTAAAAAGGGTATTTTGGTCATCGGTAGCAGCAACACCGACATGACCGTTAAAACCATGGAACTCCCCCGTCCGGGAGAGACCGTCCTTGGCGGAGTATTCACAATGGGCGCAGGCGGCAAGGGCGCAAACCAGGCCGTGGCTGCCCAGCGCCTGGGCGGAAACGTCAAGTTCATCTGCAAGGTGGGCAAAGACATTTTCGGCGACAATTCAATAGCGCAGTACAAACAGGAAGGGCTGGACACCAGCGGAATCCTCCGTTCCGAACTCCCTTCCGGAGTGGCCCTCATCTCCGTGGACCAGCATGCTGAAAACTGCATCGTGGTTGCTTCGGGGGCCAACGGGGATCTTTCCGAGGCCGATATCGACTCGTTCGAGGAAGACCTGAAGGAATGCGCGATCCTGCTCCTCCAGCTGGAAACCCCCATCCCTTCGGTCCTGAAAGCCGCGAAAATCGCCCATGAGGCCGGCGCCACCGTGGTTCTGAACCCGGCACCCGCAACGGCACTCCCGGAAGAAATCTTCCGCTACATCGACCTTTTCATTCCCAATGAAACAGAGCTTTCAACCTTCAGCGGCCTAAGCGTAACCAACGCGGAAGAGGCCGAAAAGGCCGCCGCGGCCATGCAGGCCAAAGGCGTCGGCAAGCTCATCGTCACGATGGGAAGCAAGGGCGCGCTCATCTGCGAAGGCGGCCCGGGCGTGTTCGTTCCCGCGCATAAAGTGAAGGCAGTGGACACCACCGCAGCCGGAGACACCTTCTGCGGAGCCCTCTGCGTGGCCGTCTCCGAGGGTAAATCCCTCAAGGAGGCAGCGGAGTTCGCCTGCGCGGCATCGGCCCTCACCGTCCAGAAAATGGGCGCGCAGAATTCCATCCCCTACCGCAAAGAAATTAACCTTTAAAAACTATAACCTATGTTTATCGTTGGCAGTTACACGCTCGCTGTTATCTTCTGTTTTATCACAATGCTCTGCTGGGGCTCCTGGGGAAATACCCAGAAACTCGCGGCCAAGAGCTGGAGATACGAGCTTTTCTATTGGGACTATGTGATCGGTATGGTCCTGTTCTCCCTGCTCCTCGCCTTCACCGCCGGCTCCATCGGCACGGAAGGCCGTCCCTTCATCCAGGACCTTGGCCAGGCAAGCTGGGCAAGCATCGGCTGGGTGCTCCTGGGAGCAGTGGTATTCAACGTATCCAACATCCTGCTTTCGGCATCAGTTTCTATCGCCGGCATGGCAGTGGCCTTCCCTCTGGGAGTTGGCATCGCGCTGGTGATGGGCGTTCTGAATAACCTCCTGCTGCACCCCGTGGCAGGTCAGAACACCGCCCTCCTGTGGATTGGCGTAGCTCTGGTTGTTCTGGCAGTCATCTGCAACGGCGTAGCATCCGGCAAGGTTTCCAACGAGCAGAGGGATCCCAAGCAGAACCGCAAGGGCATCATCCTCGCCGTGCTGGCCGGCCTCATCATGTCGTTCTTCTCCGCCCTTGTGTACAATGGCGTGGACCTGAACAACTTCGCCGCCCCCGCTGCCGGTATGCTCACCCCCTACACCGCAATGGTTATCTTCGCCCTCGGCGTGTTCCTGAGCAACTTTGTCGTGAACACCATCGTGATGAAGAAACCCTTCGTGGGAGAACCCGTCACCTATAAGCAGTACTTCGCCGGTAATATTAAAACCCACCTCGTGGGCGTTCTGGGCGGCTGCATTTGGTGCCTTGGTACCGCCCTCAACTACATCTGCGCGGGAAAGGCCGGCGCCGCCGTGTCCTATGCGCTTGGACAGGGCGCTCCCATGGTGGCAGCAATCTGGGGCGTATTCATCTGGAAGGAATTCAAGGGCGCAAAGAAAGGCGTCTACGGCCTCCTCGCCCTCATGTTCTGCCTCTTCGTGGCAGGCCTTGCATGTGTGGTAGTCGCTGGAATGTAATATTAATAATATGAATACCTTTAAACGTATTATACTGGCCGCGGCGGCGTTGCTTTGCGCCGCATCGGCCTTCGCCCAAAACAAGACCATTACCGGTAAGGTTCTGGACGAGAAAGGAGAGGCCATGCCCGGCGCCACCCTGGTGGTAACCGGCTCCAATGCCTATACCGTCACGGATATCGACGGAAAATACTCGCTTTCCGTTGCCGCCGGCAAGGAAATCACCGTTCAGTATCTCGGATATGAAGACTATGTGTTCACAGTTGGCTCCGCATCGGTGTACAACGTAAACATGACTCTTTCGGAAGCCATCCTGCTTAAAGAATCCGTCGTTATCGGTTATGGCACCACCACGAAGAAGGAAGTTACCGGTTCCGTGGTGAGCCTGAAGAGCGACGACTTCGACACTGGTTCCTTCACCTCCGCGGCCGGAATGCTGCAGGGCAAGGTCGCCGGCCTGAGCGTCACCAATCCCGACGGCGCAGACCCCAACGCGTCCTATGAGATCCTCCTCCGCGGTACGAATACCCTCAGCGCCGGACAGGGACCGCTTATCATCATCGACGGCGTGGTGGGTGCCGATATCCGCACCATCAACTTCCAGGAAGTGGAATCCATCGACATCCTGAAGGACGGTTCCGCGGCCGCCATTTACGGTACCCGCGGCACCAACGGCGTCCTTATTATCACCACCAAGAGAGCATCGGCCGGAACCACTTCCGTAACCTACGACGGCCAGGTATCGGTCCAGACCGTGAGGTCCAGGGCCATGCCGATGACGGCTCAGGAATTCACCGACGCAATCAACACCTACCGTCCGGAGAATGCAAACAAACTGTATGGCAGCGATACAGACTGGTTCGATGCGGTAACCCGCACCCCTTTCAGCCACAAGCATAATCTGGCAATTGCCGGCGGCTCCAACAATTTCAGCCACCGTACGGTGATGAATATCGAACAGAACCAGGGTATCCTCAAGAACAACGATGCCAACAAGTATCTGTTCAAGAGCAACATCCGCCAGGACGCCCTTGACGGCTGGGTGCGTTTCGACGGCAACATCAGCTACGTGAAGCGCAAATACAACGGCGCGCGTTACGGCATCTTCCGTCAGGCTTTCCTGCATAACCCCACCGAACCCATTTACGACGAAGCCAACGTGGACGGCGGCGGTTACTTCACGAAGACCGAGTCCATGGACTATTACAACCCCGTTGCCATGCTTAACGAGCGCAGCAGCCAGACGGAAGTGGACGACATCGGCGTAAACGGACGAATCACCCTCAACATCCTCCCCGTGAAGGGACTCAAGTGGGAGAATTTCGTGAGTTACGGCATCCAGAGGTATGAGAACCGCGACTATCGCACCCGTTTCTATCCGGGGGAGGCCGGAAAGCGCGGCACTGCAGAAATCTCCAACTCCATGGACACCGACATTCAGTATGAAAGCACGCTACAGTATAATGTAACCACCGGAAACCATCATGTCCAGGCGGTTGCAGGTTACGCTTTCCAGGAGCTCGGCAGCCAGAGCAGTTACATGTCCAACTACGGTTTCGACCTTGATTTCTTCCAGACCAACAACATGGGAGCCGGAAGCGCGATCAAGGAAGGCAAGGCCAGCATGTCATCCGACCGCGAGGGAAGCCGCTATGTGGCATTCTTCGGGCGCGTGATGTACAATTACGCCGAAAAGTATATGGCTTCGCTCTCGTTGAGGTACGACGGCTCTTCCAGGTTCGGCGTCAACAACAAGTGGGCATTGTTCCCTGCGGTGAGCCTCGGCTGGCGCATTTCCCAGGAAGACTTCATGAAGAACATTGATTGGCTGGACGAGCTGAAGCTCCGCGCCGGTTTCGGTATGACCGGAAACCAGGACTTCTCCAACTACAAGTCCATCATGAGGGTTGAACCGGTGGGATATTTCTACTATGACGGCAAGTGGTCCAACTCCTATGCCCCCTCCAGCAACGCAAACCCGGATCTCCAGTGGGAGAAGAAGAGCGAGTGGAATGTGGGTGTGGATTTCTCCATGTTCAAGGGCAGGTTCGGCGGCACCCTGGACTACTACTACCGCCTCACGACCAACCTCCTGTACAATTATAAGGTTCCCGTTCCCCCGTACGACTATTCCCAGTTCTTCACGAATGTGGGTTCAATTTCCAACAGCGGTGTGGAACTCACCCTGTACGGAGATCCTATCAAGACCAAAGACCTGAACTGGAACACTTCCATGGTCTTCTCCCTGAACCGCAACAAACTGATTTCCTTCACCAATGAGGAATTCCAGGGACAGGAATACCGCATCGCATGGCTGAGCACCCCTCTGGGAGCATACTGCCAGCGCCTTATCGAAGGAGAGAGCATCGGCACATTCTACGGCCCCCACTTCACCAAGTTCAGCGGCGACGGTAACCAGAAACTAAAATACATCGACCAGAACGAGTGGCAGAACCTGGGCAGCGCCTATCCTCTGTTCACCCTCGGCTGGAGCAACACCCTCACCTACGGCCCGTTCTCTCTGAGCGCGACGCTCCGCGGCTCATTCGGCGGCAAGGTGTACAACCAGCTCCGCGCCCTCTATGAGAACATCACCGACCTTGGCAAGATGAACGTGCTGGCCTCCTGGCTCAATTACACCGAGTACACCGGAAAGGTGGTTTATTCGGACCGCTGCCTGGAGGATGCCTCCTACGTGAAACTGGACAACGTGACCTTCTCCTACGACGTTCCATGGAAGAACAGGTATGTCAAAGGCCTGCGTGTATTTGCCACCGGGCAGAATCTGCTTTGCATCACCGGCTACACCGGTGTAGACCCTGAGGTTCGCCTCTCCGGCCTCACGCCCGGCATCGAGGGCACGAGCTACTATCCCCGTACCCGTATGTTTACCCTTGGCGCCAACATAAAGTTCTAAGACCATGAAAAAGTTATTCATCATAGCATTCGCGGTGCTGGCAACGGCTGCCTGCACTAATCTGGACGAGCATCTTTATTCCCAGATTTCCAAGGACGAATTCATGAAGCACGACGAAGTTCTCGCCCAGTATATTTCAAGGCCTTACACCAAACTTCAGAACTGGGGTGAGGAACAGAGCTATTGGACGCTGGTCCTTCAGATTGGTAACGAGATGGCGGTTCCCAAGTCCTGGGACAGGAGCTGGGGAGAAGACCGTTATGTAGAACTGCAGACCCACGAAATCACTTCCAGCAACAAACTGGTGGGAACCGGATGGGATTTCTGCTTCAACGGAATTTCCGCCTGCAACGATGCAATATACGAGCTGGAGAAACTGGAGCAGAACGAGACCGTGAAGAGGAATATCGCAGAGTGTAAAGTGTTGAGGGTATACTACTATTTCATGGCCGTAGACCTTTGGGGACAGGTTCCCTTCTCCATAGACAAGAACGACACCTCCCTGCCCCAGGTAAAGACACGCGCAGAAATGTACACCTGGATGGAGAGCGAACTTAAGGAGAATATGGGCCTCCTCATCGAGACTCCTTCCACGGCCACCTATGGGCGTGTAACCCGCGATGTGGCCAAGTTCCTCCTCGCCAAACTGTATATCAATGCAAAGGTGTATGTCGGCACGGAAAAATGGCAGGAAGCAGGAGATATCTGCAAGGAAATCATGGACAGCGGGCACTTCAAGCTCACTTCCACCTACGGGCAGAACTTCGCCATACATAACGAAAACTCTTCGGAGGCAATCCTCGCCATCCCTTACAGTAGCACTTATACTTCCCATACGTTCTATCCCTTCGTGCTCACCCTGAACAGCGACCTTCTGCCCCTGTTCAACATCAGCGCGGGCACATGGAACGGCACCCATATGGCCCAGCCGGATTTCTTCGCCACTTACGACGAAGCGGATCTCCGCAGGGAAGCCACATGGCTTTATGGCGACCTTTATGATTTGAACGGCCAGCGCTGGACCATCGAAGACGGCGTGGACGCGCAGAATAAACCGATTATCAAGGAATACACCATCAAGGCCGCCCCCATCGACGAAAGCCACTTCCGCAGCGGACTTGACCGCATGGAAGGAGCAAGGATCATCAAGTGGCCGTACCAGACCGACGGCACCCTCACATCCTATTCGGTTGACATGGAGAACGACTTCATTCTCATGCGCTATGCCGATGTCGTGCTGATGTACGTGGAATGCCTCATCCGTCAGAACAAGGCCATCCAGGCCGCTCTGGTGCCGGAATTCATGCAAATCCGCACCCGTGCCGGGCTGCTCCCCATGACGGCGTCACAGCTCACTCTCGACGGCTTCCTTGAAGAGCGCCAGAAAGAGATGGCCCTTGAAGGATGGGTTCACAACGACCTTGTCCGTTTCGGAAAATATCTTGACCGGTGGTGGGCAAAGCCGGCCGATACCAAGCAGGGCCACATTCTCCTGCCTATTCCTGAAGATAAGCGTGGCGCTAACCCCAATCTTGGTCAGAATCCCGATTATTGATTATGAAAAAGCTTGGCATCATAGCGGCATTTGTCCTTCTGCTGGCCTCCTGCGCCCAGAAGCCGCTGGAGATTACCCGCACACAGCTTAAGGACAAGATTGCCGGCGCCTGGATAGGCCAGATGGTGGGCAACATCTACGGGCTCGAATACGAAAACAAATTCGTGGACGAGCCCGGCGAGGGTCCCTTCGTGTTCAACAAGGCCATCCGCAAGATGACTGCGGTGGACGGCGCATTCTCGGACGACGACACCGACGTGGAATACCTCTATCTCCTTATGATGGAGAAAAACGGCGTGGATCCCACTTATGCACAGGTTAAGGAAAGCTGGATGTACCACATCCGCGACAGAGTGTGGCTGGCAAACCGCGCCGCCCTGGGCCTTATGCATTATGGCTTCACGCCCCCTCTCACAGGCGACAAGCGCTATAACCCCCACTGGTTCCAGATCGACCCTCAGCTCATCAACGAGATATGGGCCTATACCGCCCCTGGAATGCCCGCCTATGCCGCCGGAATCTCCGACTGGGCCGCCCGCATAACCTCGGACGACTGGGCCGTATCCCCCACCGTAGTGTACGGCGCAATGTACTCGGAAGCCTTCTTCGAAAGCGATATTCCCACGCTGATCCGTCACGCCAAGGAGTATCTCCCGAAGCAGGACCGCTTCCGCGCCATCATCGACGAGTGCCTGGACCTCTGGAAGAAGTATCCGGACGACTGGAAGGCTTCGCGCAAGGTAATTGCCGATGAACTCTACGTGAACGAGCCGGACATCACCAAGAGTATCTGGAATGCCGATCTGAACGGCGCCATGGGCATCCTGTCGCTCCTTTATGGCGACGGAGACATCGAAAAGACTCTCCTCATCGGCTGCGCCCTTGGCTTCGACTGCGACAACCAGACAGCCACCATCTGCGGCCTCCTGGGCGTTATCAACGGAGTTGGCAGCGTTCCTCTGGACCGCGCCATGCCGGCGGATTTCCCGCACTGGACAAAGCCCTTCAACGACCGCTACATCAACGTAACCCGTTACGACATGCCCGATGCCTCCATCGAGGACATCATCGAGCGCACCGTAGTGCTTGCCGAAAAGAATATCCTCGAGCGCGGCGGAAAGGTTCGCGAAGTAGATGGTGAAAAGATTTACACCATCAACCGCAAGGCGCGCTTCACCCCCGCCGTTGAGCCCGCCGCAACCTTTGAACTTCCCGCAGAGCGCGGCCGCAACCTGGCCCCGGACGCCGCGGAAATTCTTGCCCTCACCCGGGAAACCGACAGGGCAACCCTGGATTCCTGCTGGCTCACCATTCCGGTAACCTATCGCGCATACAACGTGGATGTGATCAACGACGGCGTTACAGGCGGCCCCGGAGCGGCGTTCTACTCGCTTGGCAGCAAGTCCAACGCCCCCAAGCAGGACTTCTTCGGCTACCGCTGGGACAGCCCCGTCACCACCGATATGATATCCTTCCACTACGGACCTCTGGAGGAATTCGGCGGCTGGTACAGCAACATCCATCCCGAATATCTGGACGAAAACGGCGAATGGAAGCCACTGGAGGCCACAATTACTCCGGATTGGCCTTCCTCCGACGAAGTGTTCTTCCAGCCCCATAACGGCGAGTTCATCTTCTCGTTCCCCAAGGTAACCACCACGGCCATCCGTGTTATCGGCGACGATGCAATCCTGGAGCACTGGCACAAGTACACCAAGGCCGTGTCGGCCTTCATATCCATTACCGAACTGCAGGTTTATGAAGCGAAATAGTTGTTTAATCCTTCTTCTGGCACTCCTGGCGGGGTGTTCCGCCCCCAAGGCACCCCAGAGCGTAACCCTTTCCAAGGACGCTCTCATGGACAAGATCATGGGCGGCTGGGCCGGGCAGACAATCGGCGTCGTGTACGGCGCTCCCACGGAGTTCAAGTTCACCGGAACGCTCATTCCGGACAACATGCCCATCTCCTGGGGAGAAGGCTACGTGAAGCACTGGTGGGACCGCAAACCCGGCCTCTTCGACGACGTGTACAACGACCTCACCTTTGCCGAAGCCTTCCAGCAGCTGGGCCTGGACGCCACTTCCGAAGACCTTGCCCTGCGCTTTGCCTATGCGCCCTACCACCTTGCCCACGCCAATCAGGCCGGCAGGTACAATGTGCGCCAGGGCATAATGCCCCCGCAGTCCGGAAACTGGATGAACAACCCCCATGCCGACGACCTGGACTTCCAAATCGAGGCCGATTTCGTGGGCCTGATGGCCCCCGGCATGGTTCCGCAGGCGCTTGATATCGCCTCCCGCGTGGGCCACATCATGAACAGCGGCGACGGCTTCTATGGCGGCGCCTTCGTTGCCGGCCTGTACAGCGCGGCATTCGTGGAGAGCGACCCGGCGAAGATCGTGGACATGGCTCTCGAGGGAATCCCTCAGGAGAGCACCTTCTGGCAGTGCATCAACGACGTGCGTCTGCTGCACAAGAGGTATCCTGCCGACTGGAAAGCCGCCTGGTTCGAACTCCTGAAGAAGTGGGACTGCGACCGGGGCTGCCCCAAGGGCGTTTTCCTGAGCTTCAACATAGACGCAAAGATTAACTCCGCATACGTTGCGATGGGCCTCCTTTACGGCGGCGGCGACTTCGGGAAATCCCTTGAGATCGCCACACGCTGCGGCCAGGATTCAGACTGCAATCCAGCAACTGTGGGCGGAGTCCTTGGCGTGGTGCTTGGACTGGAGAACATGCCGCCCTTCTGGAAAGACCCGGTGATGGAAATCTGGAATCTGGATTTCGAAGGCACGGACGTTTCCCTTGCCAAGGGCTCGCAGTACAGCTTCGACCAGGCCCTGCAGCTTATCGCCAAAAATGGCGGAGAGGTGCGTGAAAACGAGGTCGTGATACCGCAGAAGCCCGTTGAGGTGCTTCCGCTGGAGCAGAACTTCGTGGATACATATCCCATCTACCGGGACCAGAAAGACGCCTGGATGAGCACGGACTATGAGTTCGACTTCTCGGGCAACGGCTTCGTAATCTGGGGCAATCTGGTTTGCCTAAGAGGCATAACTGCCGATTACGCCAACCGCGTTTCCAAAAAGCACGTAGGCTCCGAAGTGTTCGCCCTCGCGGAAGAAAACGACGACTATGTGGCCGAGATAGAAGTGTGGATCGACGGCGCCCTGGACCAGGTTTCCATACTGCCGATGAAGGGCACCTCCCGTAAACTGGAACCCGCCTGGAAGTACGGCCTCCCGGAAGGCCGCCACACCGTGAAGATGGTATGGCGCAACCCCAAACCGGAAGAATACCTGCTCCGTATCAACGCCATCCAATACTACAGCGAAAAACCCAATGAAGACGTATATTACCATAATTAGTTCCGCGCTTCTCCTTGCCGCCTGCACCGCACAGGCGCCGAAGGTGCCCTATGGCCAAAAGGTGGCCATGGACACCGCCACCCTGATGGACAAGATCAAGGGCGGCTGGTACGGCCAAACCATCGGCTGCACCTACGGCGGGCCCACGGAGTTCAAGTACAAGGGCGGGCTGATGATGGACGAAATCCCCATCCCCTGGTACGACGACTATATCTACGACACCTACATCGAGGATCCCGGCCTGTACGACGACGTTTACATGGACCTCACCTTCATGGAAACCATGCTCAAATACGGCCTGGACGCCCCTGTGGATGAGTACGCCAAGGCTTTCGCCTATGCCGATTACAAACTCTGGCATGCCAATCAAGGGGCCCGTTACAACATCCTCAACGGCCGCGGCGCTCCGGAATCCGGCTTCTGGAAATACAATCCCCACGCGGATGACATCGACTTCCAGATAGAGGCGGATTTCATCGGCATGCTCTACCCCGGGCAGGTGAACAAGGCTTCGCAGCTGAGCGATCGCATCGGCCATATAATGAACTATGGCGATGGCTGGTACGGCGGAGTTTTCATCGGCGCAATGTACTGCCTGGCTTATGTGTGCGACGACATTCCCACCATCGTCACGGAGGCGCTGAAAACCATCCCGGAGGGCACCAAATTCCATAATACGATTGCCGATGTTATCAAGTACTGGAAGAAATATCCCTCCGACTGGAAGCAGTGCTGGTTCGAGGTTACGAACCGCCACGCCAACGACGTCGGCTGCCCGGAGGGCGTTTGGAACGGCTTCAACATCGACGCAACAATAAATTCCGCATTCGTTGTCATCGGCCTTCTCTATGGTGAGGGCGATTTCCTGAAGACAATGGACATCAGCACCCGCTGCGGCAACGACTCGGACTGCAATCCGGCATCGGCCGCCGGTATTCTGGGCGTTATGTACGGATACGATGCCATCCCCGAATACTGGAAGAAGGGGGCCGAACGCATCAAGGATATCCCGTTCCCGTATACTTCGCTAAGTCTGGACCAGGTGTGCGCAGAAAACTTCAATCTGGTGAAAACTTTGTTTTCATGCAACGAAGGAGACCCGGGCTGCATCTATATTGACGTGGAAAAACCTGAAGCCGTCCGCTATGAGCAAAGCTTCGAGGGGATCAAGCCGGTGGAAAAGCGCGTCCTGAAGAAAGCCTTTACCACCAGCGTAGACCTCACGTTCAAGGGAAACAGCATCGTGGTTGAAGGCAGCGTACGGAAGACGGGCCACGCAGACGACAGCTACATAGCCTCTGTAACAGCCCTGCTTGACGGGGTAGAGGTGGAACACTTTACTATGCCGATTGATTATATCAAGCGCAAGTATGAGATATTCTCCGCTTACTGTTTTGAAAGCGGAGAGCACACGCTTACCCTCCGTCTGGACAATCCCCACCCGGATTACGAACTGTATGCATCTGAAATGGTAGTTTATGACAAGGAATAGTATATTGTTCATCCTGGGAGCACTGCTCATCCTCACATCTGGGAACTGCTCCAAAAACCCCGAACCGGACAACAAGGAAGAGGATAATCCCCCTGTTGTCGTACCGCCGGAACCCGTCGGATTCCAGAGGTATGTCAAAGACCAGGTGCTGTCGTCAAGGATCATTCGGGATCACGTCAAGTATTCCGTTTATCTTCCTGCCGATTATGAGGAAAATACGGACACCCGATACTCCGTGGTTTATATGCTTCACGGTCTTGGCGACAACAACAACTCCTGGAACGGGTCCTATCTGCACGCCAACACCAAGGTCGATGAATTGGAGGCAAAGGGCCTCACCAAGATGATCTATGTGTTCCCGCAGGGTTATTCCAGTTATTACTGCAATTTCTTCGACGGTTCATACAACTATATGGACATGTTTGTCCAGGAATTTATCCCCCTGATCGACAACACATACCGCACCATTCCGGACAAGCAGCACCGCGCCGTTACCGGTTATTCCATGGGCGGGTTCGGCGCCTGCGCCCTTGCGGAGAAGCATCCGGAGATGTTTGAAGCCTGCGCCCCCCTGTCGATGTCGGTGCGCACTGACTGGCAGTATCTGGAAGAGTCCCAGAGCGGCTGGGAGAACCAGTGGGGCATCATTTTCGGCGGACTGGGAGAACGCGGAGAAGGGCGTATCACGGAGTATTACAAGCAGCACTGCCCCATCCATTATTTCAACGCGGCGAACAAGGAGCAGCTTTCCACCGTTCACTGGTATATCATCTGTGGCGATGACGAAAAGAATCTGCTCTATTCCAACGACCAGCTTCACTGCGTGATGCGCGACAATGGCTATGATCACGAATACCGCGTGGTAGACGGCGGCCACTCGTCTTCAGTTTGGAATCCCGCTTTGGAAGAGGTCCTGCCCTGGTTCGACTACTATATGAACGGCGGCACCCTGTGGAGCCCCGGCCTCGATAAGGACTATACTCCCGGAGCGGTTGAGGTGAATTCGGACGGAGTGTTCGAATCGGCAAAATATAAGGAGAACAAGACGGGGACGGCGCTTTTGATAGTCCATAACGCGGAGCTGTCCGAGTCTACGATCAACAGCCTCATGGCTGCAGCCGCCATCGACCCGGCTTTCGACTATGGCTATGTGATGCTTCCCTGCGACATTTCAAAGAAGTCCCTCACTGAATGGATGACATATTGGGACGCCAAATACACCAACACCAAGAAACTGGTTCTGGGTTACGGGAAAGGCGCGGAAGCAGCCCTGGCGCTCCCCTCAGACACATTCAAGCGCAGTTACTATATAAATCCCGCCGCCGGAAGCAGCCCCAATGTGGCCAAGGACCAGGCCATCTATTTCTGCGGCACGGACGACGACACGAACTATATGGGAATGAATACGCTCTATAATGCATGCAAGAACAAAGGGGCGTCATTTGAGTACCGGATCGTGAATGCATACAAGGACCCCTTATATAATATTTTATCGAGTTTAGGAACTATCAAACCAAATATCTACTATTAACCTTTTAATCCAAAACATTATGAAAAAAATCATGTTACTCATGATGGCGGCACTTGCCATCACAACACTCTCCTGCAAAAAGGACAACAACGGGGAAGAGGAAGAAGAAGGCGGTATCGCCAAACCCACCTATCGCGTCAAGAACCTCATGAAGAGCTGGGAAGGCGACGATATGAAGAGCGGCGATATGTACACCTACTCCTACAATGCCGACGGCACTATCGCAAAGGTAGACCTGGCATGGGCCAAGGAAGTATATTCCAGCATGGTATTCACCTGGAACGGCAGCACCGTTACCGTTGTTGATGCAAAGAAAGACAACGCTCCTGTTTGCACAATTACCGTGAACGACCAGAAACTCGCTGTCAAGATCGAGCAGGCCGCCGATTCCGAGGTAGGTAAAGGCTGGAAGAAACTCGAGTGCAAATACGACTCAAACGGTTTCCTCACCCTTGCAAAGGCAGACGATGTGGTTAACACTGTTCAGTCCATCGACGAAGACGGCAACATCGAGTGGTGGGGCCGCGTAGGTATCGCCGATCAGGTGAGCGAGAGCACCGCTGCATCCGGTTGGAGAAAGAAGATGCACACCTACTATGGCACCGTCAACGCCGCCGGTATCCACGGTGAGTGGGACGAAGATGTAAAGGTAAAGCGCTGGTTCTATGAGACCGGTCTGGTTGGCCGCGCATCCGCCAATGTCATGCGTACCGCATGGTGGTATGGTGTTGTTGACAAGGACAACAATGTCGTGAAGCAGGAATATGCCGCAAAACTCGCATACTATCCTCTGAATGTTGACGCCAACAACTGCGTTATCGTGGAGACCAAGCTCTACGACACCAAGGAGAAATACGAGTCCAACCCCGACAGCATGGGTGCTGATGACAAGACCGCTTTCGAGTGCGAGCCTATCAAGTAAGTTCTCCCAACATGTACAATAACGGGGTGGAAGTGATTCCATCCCGTTATTTTTTGTGCCCCAAAATCGAAACACCGTGAAATGTCATGAAAAATACTTATATTTGGGGACTTATATAAGCATAATTAATGACACGCAAGCACGCATTGATAATAGCCCTGCTCGTCTTCTTCACGGCTTGCGCCGGCAATTCCGGGAAATCCGGAGATGGCCTTGTAACCGTTCCCTGGGGTATCCGGGCCGATGGCTACCCGGCCCACGTGGAGATTAACTGGAACAGCTCTAACGGCGCCCTCTACGACATCTGGAAGGAAGATGGTGGCCGGTTTGTGAAGGTTGGAAGCGCTTACGAAGCCCCTTATCTGGACTTTTCAATCGGCCATTCGGACAAAGATCGCAAGATTTCCTACAGGCTCTGCCCTTCAGGCCTTTCTCCAAAGGCTCTGGACAGCGAGGAGTTCCTCGCAAAGAATCCCCGCGCGGGAGAGCTCTCCTTCAAGGTTGCGGTTCCCGCCGCATCGGACGAAGCCCTTCTGGATATGGTCCAGAAGTATACCTGCCGGTATTTCACGGACTTTTCGGAGCCTTTCACCGGCATGGCGCGCGAACGCTCGAACGACACCAAGGCGGATATCGTCACGGTGGGCGGCTCCGGCTTCGGTCTCATGGCGATAATCGCCGCCATAGAGCGCGGATACATCCCCCGTGACAAAGCCGTCGCACAGATAGACCGCGTCCTTTCCTTCCTGGAAACCACCGAGCGTTTCCACGGCATGTGGGCCCACTGGTACGATGCCGATACGCGCAAGGCCTTCTCCTTCAGCCAGTATGACGATGGAGGCGACCTGGTTGAATCGGCCTTCATGGCGGAGGGCCTAATCACCCTGAGGCAGTACATGCAGGACAAGGATGCCTCCATTGCAAAGCGGGCCGATGACCTCTGGCGCTCGATGGAGTGGAACTGGTACACCCAGGGCACGGATTCCCTCTACTGGCACTGGTCCAAGAACTACGGCTGGAAGATGAATCACAGGATCACCGGCTACGACGAATGCTTCATCGCCTATGTGCTGGCGGCATCGTCCCCCACACATCCCATCTCCGGCAAGGTGTACCAGAGCTGCTACAAGACATCCACCTACTATTATAACGGCAAGGAGTATTACGGCATCCCGCTCACAATCGGCATGGATTACGGCGGGCCGCTGTTCTTCACCCACTACTCCTTCCTGGGCCTGAACCCCCATGGCCTGAAGGACGATTTAACGGACTATTACGAAAGGGGCCGGGCCCATTCCCTCATCCACTACAACTACGCCATCGACAATCCGAATGGATTCAAGGGCTATGGAGAGGATCTCTGGGGCTTCACTTCCTCGGACGATCCCATCTGCGGCTACTGCTCGCATCATCCCGGCACCCCCGATGAAAACGGCACCGTATCGCCCACCGCGGCGGCATCGGCCATCGTCTACACTCCGGAAGAGTCCCTCAAATGCATCCGGAACCTCTATTACAACCACGGATCGGAGGTTTTCGGGCCGATGGGATTCTACGACGCGTATAACCCCTCGATGGTTCCCGGCGAGCAGGTGGTGCGGAGCTACCTCGCCATCGACCAGGGCCCCATCGCGGTGATGATAGAAAACTACCGCAGCGGCCTTCTGTGGAACCTGTTCATGAGCGCCCCGGAAATTGCCGCCGGGCTGCAGGAACTTGGACTCACTGTTGAATAATAACCAATTTAACCCAATATGAAGCGTTTAGCAACTATTCTTATCCTGGCCCTGATGTCCACGGCGCTATTTGCCCAGAACATCACGGTCAAGGGTACCGTTGTGGACGACCAGGGACTGCCGCAGATTTCAGCGTCGGTATTCCAGAAAGGCACCACAAACGGAACCGTAACAGACTTCGACGGCAACTATACTATCTCTGTCCCCGCCGACGCCGTGCTGGTATTCAACTATTTCGGCTTTCTGGAGGCGGAAGAGCCCGTTGGCGGCAGAACCACCATCAACGTGGCCATGCAGCCGGACAATCTCCTTCTGGAAGAGGTCGTGGTTGTGGGTTACGGCACCCAGAAATCCAAAGACCTCACCGCTCCAATCGTAAACGTTAAGGGCGAAGAACTCTCCAGGCAGGTTGCGGCCAACCCCATGAGTGCCCTCCAGGGCATGGTGAGCGGCGTGCAGATCACCCAGAGCGGCGCCCCCGGCGCAGGCCCTTCCGTTAAAATCCGCGGCGTTGGCTCCATCGGCGATTATGCCAATCCGCTGTATGTGGTTGACGGCGCCTTCATGGACAATATCGACTTCCTGTCCTCGAACGATATCGAGAGCCTCACGGTGCTCAAGGACGCATCGGCTGCCGCGATTTACGGCGTACGCGCCGCCAACGGTGTTATCATCGTCACAACCAAGAAGGGCGCCAGCGGCAAGGTTCGCGTAGCTTACGACGGCTATGTGGGCGTGCAGATTCCCACCAACATCATGAAGCTCGCAGGCACGGAGCAGTATGTGGAAATGTACAACCTCGTTTATCCCGCCACGCCCAAGAACGTTGCGGATTACAACGGCGTGAGCACGGACTGGTACAGCGAGCTGGTTCATCCCGCACTTACCCACAGCCATTCTATCGACCTTGCGGGCGGCACGGACGCCACCAACTACTCGGTAGGTCTCAGCTACTTCTACCAGGACGGTATCATGAACTACTGCAAAAACGACTACAACCGTTTCAACATGCGCGCCCGTCTGGACCAGAAGATGACTTCCTGGCTGAAGATGGGATTCAATACCGTTATTTCGCGAAACAACTCCCACAACCCCAATTCGGGAGTTTACTACCAGGCATTCGTGAACCCGCCGGTGTACGGAGTGTACAGCGATGCCAATGTGGATGCTTATCCCGAACACTTCGATTCTCCCCAGCGCTACGGATACAGCAATTCCTACGGCAATCCGGCTGCAGCCGCATACTACCATAACAGCACCGGCAAAGGATTCAAGACGGTATTCTCCGCATACGCAGAGGCCACCATCACGGATAAACTCAAGTTCAAGACCTCGTACAACCTGGACTTCAATTTTGGGGATTCCCAGTCCTACACGCCGGAGCATTTCGTGGGCGGCTCGCAGGGGACTTCCGTTTCCAGCCTTTCCAAGACCTACTCCTACGGCACGTATCAGATCCTGGACAATACCCTCACCTATACCGACCAGATCGGCCTCCACGGGTTCAGCGCCATGCTCGGCCAGTCCACCCGCATGCAGTACAATGCATGGATGACCGGAAGGGCGGTAAGCGTTCCCGACTTTGACGATGCGGCGCGCTATCTGGTGAACGGCTCCTACCGCAACCAGACCGCCACCGACGGCGCAGGCCGCTACAATGGCCTTTCCTTCTTCGCCCGCGGCACATACAACTACAAGGAGAAATACCTCGCCACGGTTACCCTCCGCGCCGACGGCTCGTCCAAGTATCAGGAGAAATGGGGCGTCTTCCCCTCCATCGGCCTTGGCTGGAACATCTCCGACGAACCCTTCATGAAGAACCAGAACGTGCTGGACTACCTTAAGCTCCGCGCTTCCTGGGGCATGCTCGGTAACGACAACGTCCCCTCGAACGACATCAATATCGCCGGAACCTCCGGAGTCGGCTCCTCCGCAGTGTTCGGAGACACCCTCGTGGATGGCGTCGGAGCACAGACCGTCTATCAGAACTATCTCCGCTGGGAGGTCGTGACCGAAACCAACTTCGGTGCCGACTTCGCCATGCTGGACAACCGCCTCTCCGGCGACATCGACTTCTACCACAGGGTAACGGACCGCGTCGTGTTCCACGCCCCCATCGCCACCGGCGGCGGCGTGGCCACCCTCCTTGCCAACAACGGCAAGGTGCTGAACGCGGGTGTTGAGCTCTCCCTCCGCTGGTCGGAAAGAATCGGCAAGGACCTCTCCTACAACCTGGGATTCAATGCCACGGTGAACCACAATGAAGTGCTCGCACTCGAAGGCCGCGACAACATCCCGGGAGCCCTCACCAACGGCGCCTACGCAACAATGACTCAGGTGGGATATCCCATCGGCGCATTCTGGGGCTATAAGGTCGACGGCATCTTCCAGTCGGAAGCCGAAGCCCTCCTGGCCGATGTGGCCCAGCTGGACACCGGAGCCGGCTATTTCATCTACCACGACTTTGCAGGCAACGAAGACGGCAGCCCCGACGGCAAGATCACCGAAGCGGACCGCGTATATCTCGGTTCCCCTCTGCCCTGGCTCATGATGGGCCTGAACTTCGGTCTCAACTGGAAGAACTGGGATTTCTCCGCAGTGCTCAATGCCAACATCGGCAACAAGATTTTCAACGCCAAGCGCCTCAACAAGCAGGTCTTTGCCGATGGTAACTACGACTACGATTTCTACAAGAACGCCTGGCGCGCAGACAAGCCTTCGAAAACCTATCCTACGCCCAAGGTGCTCACCTCGCAGCTGATGTCCCAGAGCAACAGCTTCTTCGTGGAAGACGGCTCCATGCTCCGCATCCAGAACATCCAGCTGGGATACACCCTTCGCAATGTCTTTGGCTCGGGAAGCATGAGACTGTACCTGAGCGCCCAGAGGCCTCTTTCCCTGTTCCGCTACAACGGTTTCACCACCGAAATCGGCGGTTCCCCGATTGCAAACGGCATAGACGGTTCTTCCGTTTACCCGATGCAGTCCATCTACACCTTCGGCATTAACGCAAATTTCTAGGATCATGAAAGCAAGAATCATATTTATGGCGGCTGCCGTTGCAGCGACTGTTTCCTGCTCCGACTTCCTTGATATCCGCCAGGAGGCCACCCTGCCTTCCTCGGGCATGGACTATACAAAGACGGAAAACATTTTCCTTCCGGTGAGCGCGGCCTATGCCAGCATGCGTCTCAGCGAGGGATGGGCTCAGAACTATGTGGGTGTCATGGAAATCGTTTCCGACGATGCCGACAAGGGTTCCACCGAGGCCGACGGACCAACCGTTGGCCAGTTGGACAACTTCACCTACGGGCCGGACAACAACAACATAGAAGCGATGTGGAATTATTTCTACAACATCTCTTCCGCGGCCAACTATGCAATCGAGTCGATGGAACCCTTTGCGGAAGCCATCACTTCCGAACAGGGCCTTCAGACCGTGAAAGAATGCCGCGGCGAGGCCAAGATAATCCGCGCATACGCATATTTCAACCTTGTACGCCTGTTCGGCCGCGTCCCCATCATCGACCGCACGATGACTTCCGCCGAACTGGCATCCATGCCGGTTTCTTCGGTAGACCAGATCTACACCTTCATTTACAAGGACCTGGACGACGCCATCGAAGCGGTTCCCTATGCCTTCACGGACTATAAGGGCCGATACAACAAGTACACCGCCATGGCCCTCAAGGCCAAGGTGGCTCTCTATCGCAAAGACTGGAACGAGGCCGCACGCCTCACGGACCTTATCATCGCAAGCGGAAAATATTCGCTCATGTCGAGGTTCAAGGATGCCTTCAACGTGGAGAACGAATACGGCTCGGAGTCTCTTATGGAGATCGGCAGTTCGGATCTTGGCCAGACCAACGGCGACGTGATGCCGCTTTGCTACTACGGCTTCATCCAGGGCCCCCGTGGCAACAAGGAGCCGTTCCAGGGGTGGGGCTACAAGGTTCCCAGCCAGAAGCTCATCGACTTCTTTGACGCCCGCGGCGACGTGATAAGAAAGAGCGTCACCCTGCTGGTCCGCGGCGAGACCACTCCCGAGGGCGATCTGGTGAGCGACAACTGCACCAACCCTTATTACAACGGTAAAGTCTATGTTCCGTGCAGCACTAATTCCCGTTCCTACAACGCATACGGCCTGGACCACAACATGAGACTTATCCGTTATGCCGATGTCCTGCTGATGTACGCCGAGGCCATGGCCCAGGGCGCCTCCATCACTCCGACCTCCGGATACACGGCCGCCATGGCCCTCAACGAGGTGCGCAGCCGCGCCGGACTCCCCGCCACCACTGCAACCCTTGACAACATCTACGACGAGCGTCGCGCAGAGCTTGCCCTCGAAGAGAACCGCTTCTTCGACCTGGTTCGCTGGGGCAAGGCCGAGGCCGAGCTCGGACCTCTTGGATTCACCGCAGGCAAGAACGAGCTGTTCCCCATTCCGGGACCCCAGAGACAGCTCAATCCCAACCTTCCTGCCACACCCGGATATACTTATTAATCACTTATTATTAACCCTTTAATCAATCAAAAAAATGAAGAAATTTTTCTTATTTGCAGCAGCCGCACTTATGGCTCTTGTCTCCTGCCAGGAAAAACCGGGCAAGGACGATGACGGTAAAAAACTTCCCGAAATCAAGACTTGCGCAGAGAATCTCGTAGCTTATTTCCCTCTGGAAAGTGCTGCCAACGCCGTCAAGGCTGAAGGCATCACCTTCGCAGAAAAGAAAGGCGCAGCAGACTTCGGTGCCGGCGAAATCGGAAACGGTTATGTGAACACAGCGGGCAACAACTCCGAGGCCTACATGAAGTTTAATCTGGCAAAGAACAATGCTCTTTCTTCTCTCCAGGATGTAACAGTCACCGTATGGATTAAGAACATTGAGGAGTTCCAGAAAGGCGGCCTGTTCTCGGTAAATGGCAAACTCTTCCCCACACAGGACTGGCCTTCACTGGTTATGATGTTCGACAACAAGAGCCAGGACGCAGAGACTCAGGTCAAGAACCAGCAGATCAACGGCCGAATCATGTTCAAGAAGGCCGATGGTAATGAGACCAATCTGTGGCTGGACACCTGGGATCCCGCTTTTGCAAAGTATGCAACTTGGACGCAGGTTGCATTCACCTATGTCGCTTCCACCGGCGAATGGCATCTGTATGTAGACGGTGTCAAGGTCAAGGATGCCGAATACGGCGACAGGATGCCTTTCGGCAAATGCATCCCCGAAGATGCCACCGCTTTCTATGTGGGCGGCTGGTCTTCCTGGATCGAGAGCTATACCGGTGCTGCAGACTGGCAGAGCTTCTTCTCCGGCAGCATCGACGAGATCCGCTTCTTCAACAAGGCCCTCTCCGAGCAGGAGATCCAGGCTCTCCGCAAGGAGGAAATTGCAATCGCACTTTCCTAGTTGCCTATCGGCGCCAGGGAGAGGGATCTCCCCGGCGCTGCCAATGAAACGATTCATCATTTTTGCTGCCGCCCTGTGCGCGCTTGTTTCCTGCGGTGAAAAGCCGCAGAAGGAGACACTGCCGAAGGCCATAGTCCTGTCGGTAACCATAGACGGAAAACCGGCGATCGAGTCCCTGTCGGTAGGCGACGTGTCGCAGACTCCGGAGATTGTGGTTGAGTTCTCAAGGGCAATCACACTGGACAAGGTATCTCTTGCCGGCATTGCCTTTTCCGGCGGCGCATTGACCGGGAATATAGCTCCAGGAAGACCGGATGTGCTGGTGCTCACTCCCGCGCAGCAGCTGTCTCCATCGACCAAATACCGCCTCGGTATTGCCGCAGGAGAGGCTTTCGGGGTTTTGCTGGTAGAAGGGTTCACCTTCTCATTTACAACCGGCTACGACTCCTCCGACAAATTCCCGCGCATTCCGGATGAAGAGCTTTTCGAAAAGGTGCAGAAGGGCGCATTCGACTATTTCTGGGATCACGCCCATCCCGTTTCCGGCCTTGCCCGCGAGCGCCTTGGCTCCGGCGATACGGTAACTTCGGGAGGCAGCGGATTCGGCATCATGGCAATTCCCGTGGGTATCGAGCGCGGGTGGATTACACGGGAAGAGGGCGCGGAGAGGATGCTCAAAATCGTCCGTTTCCTCAAGGATGCAGACCGTTTCCACGGCGCCTGGCCGCACTGGCTGAATGGAAGCACCGGCAAAGCCATCGCCTTCAGCACTTATGACAACGGGGCCGACCTTGTGGAGACCGCGTTCCTTATCGAGGGCCTTCTTGCCGTGAAGCACTATTTCACGGATTCCGGCGCCGTTGAAACTCAGATCCGCTCTATTATCCAAAGCCTTTGGGAAGAAGTGGAATGGACATGGTTCCAGCGGGACGGGCAGAAGGTGCTCTACTGGCACTGGTCGCCGGACTACAACTGGCAGATGAATATGAGAATCACAAGCTGGAACGAGGCGCAGATAGTCTATATCCTGGCCGCATCGTCCCCCACTTATCCCATAACGAAAGAAGTGTACGACAAGGGTTGGAACGGCGCCAACTCCTACGGCTACCGCAACCCCCTGTTCTTCGTACATTATTCCTTCCTGGGGCTGGACCCGCGAAAGCTCAAGGACGCATACGCCTCTTACTGGGAGCAGAACTGCCGCCACGCCCGCACCAACTACGAGTACTGCGTGAACTCCACGGCCGGGTACGGCTACAGCGCACAGTGCTGGGGGCTCACGGCATCGGACTATTACAAGGGATACACGGCATCGTCCCCGTCGCACGACACCGGCACCGTGGCGCCCACGGCCGCCCTTGCCTCCTTCCCTTACATGCCGCAGGAAGCTATGGCGGCAATGAAATACTTCTACTATGTACTTGGAGACAAGCTCTGGGGCAAATACGGCTTCTACGACGCCTTTGCCCTCAAGGAGAACTGGTTCGCCAGCTCATATATCGCCATCGACGAAGGTCCTATCGTCGTTATGATGGAAAATTATCGCACCGGACTGCTCTGGGACTGCTTCATGCAGGATGCCGACGTTCAGGCCGGACTCACCAAACTTGGATTTACCTGGAATTAAACTATGAGAAAAGTATTCTGCTTTGCCCTGGTCGGGCTTCTCGCCCTGGCCTCCTGCACATCCCAAAAATCGGCCAACCCCAAGATGGACCGGTTCGTTTCCGACCTTATGTCCAAAATGACGCTGGAAGAGAAAATCGGCCAACTTAACCTTCCCGTTGCCGGCGCCATAGTCACCGGAGAAGGGGTGAGCGTTGGGGTGGAAGATCGCATCGCCAAGGGAGAAGTGGGCGGGCTTTTCAACGTTAAAGGCGCCGCGGAGATTCGCCGCTACCAGCAGATTGCGGTGGAGAACTCCCGTCTTGGCATTCCGCTCATTTTCGGCATGGACGTAATTCACGGCTACGAAACCGTGTTCCCCATTCCCCTGGGCCTTGCCTGCACCTGGGATATGGAGGCGGTGGAGCAGTCGGCCCATATAGCCGCCGTGGAGGCGTCTTCCGACGGCATTGCCTGGACGTTCAGCCCTATGGTAGACCTTGGGCGCGATCCCCGCTGGGGACGTGTGAGCGAGGGAAGCGGTGAGGATCCCTACCTCAACGCGCGCATCGCAGAGGCTATGGTTTACGGCTACCAGGGAAGGCCCGGACAACAATTCACCTCACCCGACCAGATTATGGCCTGCGTCAAGCATTTCGCCCTTTACGGAGGCGCGGAGGCGGGGCGCGACTACAACACCGTGGATATGTCGCACCAGAGGATGTTCAACGAATACATGACCGGCTACAAGGCCGCGGCCGATGCCGGAGCGGGCAGCTTCATGGCTTCGTTCAACGTGGTGGACGACGTTCCCGCTTCGGTGAACAAATGGCTCCTGACGGATGTTCTCCGCAAGGAATGGGGCTGGGACGGCTTCGTGGTTTCCGACTACACCGGCATCTCCGAGTGTATCGCTCACGGCGTGGGCGACTACCACCAGGTGGCTGTCCGCGCCCTCAATGCCGGAATGGATATGGATATGGTTGCCGAGGCCCTTCTCACCCAGACCAAGGAAGGAATAGAGAAAGGCGAAGTTTCCCTGAAAACCCTGAACCGTGCCTGCCGCCGCATCCTGGAAGCCAAATACAAGCTGGGACTCTTCGACGACCCGTACAAGTTCTGCCGCGAGGAAGAGGCCGCGAAGGTGGTTTACAGCGATGAAAACCGCGCCATTGCCCGTCGCATTTCGGCGGATTCCTATGTGCTGCTGCGTAATGAAGGCAAGCTGCTTCCTCTCCAGAGGAAGGGTACGCTTGCCGTTATCGGCCCTCTTGCCAACACCGCCGCCAACATGCCCGGAACCTGGAGCGTAGCCGCACAGCACAGCCGCACAACAACCCTTGTGGATGGCATCAAAGCCGTTGCAGGCGAAGGTGTTAACGTGCTGTATGCAAAGGGCAGCAACCTCTGCGCAGATTACGACCTTGAGATGCGCTCCACCATGTTCGGCCGCGAACTCGGCCGCGATTCCCGCACGGATGCCCAGCTTCTTTCCGAAGCCCTCTCGCTAGCCCAAAAGGCCGATGTGGTTATCGCCGCCCTTGGCGAATCCTCCGAGATGTCCGGTGAATCCTCATCGCGCACGGATCTCAGCATTCCCGACGTCCAGAAAGACCTACTGAAGGCGCTTCTCGCTACCGGTAAACCCGTCGTGCTTGTTCTCTTCGACGGCCGCCCTCTCACTATCCAGTGGGAGAGCGAGAACGTTCCTGCAATCCTCAACGCATGGTTCGGTGGCACCGAGGCGGCATTCTCCATTGCCGATGTTCTCTTCGGCGACGTGAACCCTTCCGGAAAACTTGCCATGTCCTTCCCCAAGAACGTCGGCCAGATTCCAATCTACTACGCCCACAAGAACACTGGCCGTCCCCTTGGAGACGACAAGTGGTTCATCAAGTTCCGCTCCAACTATCTGGACGTGGACAACGACCCCGTCTATCCTTTCGGCTACGGCCTCAGCTACACCACATTCAGTTATGGCCCCGTAACGCTTTCCAAGGACAGCATTAGGGCAGGAGAGACTATTGTGGCTAGCGTGGAAGTGACCAACACCGGCGACGTGGCGGGTAAGGAAGTCGTGCAGATGTACATTAAGGATGTGTTTGCATCGGCCTCCCGCCCCGTTCGCGAGCTCAAGGGCTTCGACAAAGTGCTCCTGCAGCCCGGCGAGACCAAGACGGTAACATTCGGTATCGGCATCGATGCCCTGTCCTTCTACAATCAGGACATGGTGTACGCCGCCGAACCCGGCGAATTCAAAGTCTATATCGGCGGGGATTCCACAACGCAGAACGAAGCGTCGTTCACCCTTCTGTAAAAAAATTGCCCGGCTTTTTGAAGGCCGGGCAAATTCTTTATTCAACGTGTACGGGGCGGATGAGTGCGCCGTAGTATCGGCCTATCGTCCATTCGCCCGCCGTCTCCTCGTAAGGGTCAAGGCCAAGACAGAAAGCACCGTCAGGGCCTTTTTCCTCTCCTTCGCTAAGGGATGCCGTCCAGTAATAACCCAGAACATTCACCTCCTCCGGCTTCTTGTCGATAATACGCCCGCCAAGAGGGAAGAATACGCTTGTGCCCCAAGGCTTGTAGGTTACTCGGAATCCGGCAATCTTGTTTCCGTAGACGTTATTCACATCGGTGAGTTCGTCGTACTCCCACTCGTAATCCGGAAGTTTCTGGGTATACAGAAGGGCCTCGACCTCTTCAATGGTGGGTATGCGCCAATTCCCTTTGAGGTATTTCTTGGCGGCATCGTCCGAGCCAACGAGAACTTCCCTGTTGTCCACGCTCTTGTTTCCGCCCCACCAGTCCTCCTGAGAAGTCCTGCAGTATTTGGTAAACTCCAGGCCAAGAGGATCCGCCCACTTGTAGGTATTCCAGTTGTAGCCTTCCATCTTGGTTGCAGTTTCGCCCCAGGCGTAGTAGTTGCCGTATTCAGCCTCCTCCGCTGCTCCAAGGTTGAAGTTGGCCCACTTCACCACGTTGCCGCCTACTTTAATATTCAAGTCTATGGGCATGGGCATGATAACTTCGTGGTTATTGTCCTTGACAAGCGGATCCACCTTCTTGCATGAGGTGAAAGCCACGGGCAGCAGAAGCGCTGCAATCAAAACGAATCTTTTCATAATACTAGCGTCTTACCCTGCAAATATAACGATTATTACGAAAACTATCGCAATAGCACCGTGATTTCGACAGCCTCTCTCACGGTGCGTAAAATGCAACTCATTGTGAGTCAACGAATAACGAAAATCTTCTGTGGCGTTTTGCCACAGAACGTTTGCACAAGTACCTATAACTCAGCCACTTGCATTTTACGGGGTATTTCAGGGCTCGGGCGCCAGCCGCGGCAAAAGAGCCGCTGATAAGTGTATGCCGTCCCTATTGGGTGGAGCGGGTGATGAGGGTGTTGAATATATGCGATGAGGTTCCTGCGTGGCCGAAGGCCCACCCCTGAAGAATTCAGTCCCCCACACCAAGCAAAACGGAAAAGCTACGGCTTGAACGGTTTGCGAAATCTTCTTCCTTGTGTGGTGTTGGCCTTGTGCGGTGGAGTTTCCAGTCTCATCCAGGATTAAGACCGTTTTTCTGGATGAGACGGCAAATATAATTAGTTCATCCAGGATTTGGGGGCTTTTCCTGGATGAGATGGGCAATTTGCACGGTTCATCCCGGATTTGCGACCTTTT
>JAEEGG010000916.1_pt1 | contig 84367 bp, 64 predicted proteins | sample 9134161 | NCBI WGS metagenome assembly JAEEGG01 (sample SAMN16246543, study PRJNA631951) | gut metagenome | biome: gut microbiome; feature: rumen; material: CR-attached | host: Bos | place: Iran: Karaj | collected 2018-10
GAGTCCACCTTGGGAACGTGGATGGCGGTATAATCTACCGTGTGTACGGTGGAACCGTAGCAGTTAAAGAAGGTGAAGCCTTCGGTCAACTCTTTGTAAAACACCACCAACGGGTTTTCAAAACCCATCTTTTTCAGCATCTGTTTGGCAGCTTCCACGGCCTCGTCGCCGCAAGGAACGGGCAGCGTGAAACTCAACTGCACCTTGCCGTCATTCATGGTGTCGCCGTAGGGCTTTACTTTCGTTAAGTCTAACGTCTGATCAAAATCTTTTTGATCCATCGAATACAATCCACCGCTCATTTTCTTTCGTATTTTATTATGAAATAATGATTTTAAAATTAGCCTGCAAAATTACAAAAAAATGAAATATGATGGCAGTTTGCTGCGAAAATTCTAATTTTCACCCGAAGCAAAGCGCACAATCATGTCTTCGGCGTAGGTTTGCGAAATGGGTATGCCGTTGATATTGTGCTCCATATCAAGGAAAAAACCATCGCTTTCTTTCCTCACTATCTGCACTTTCCGCAGGTTGACGATGTAACTGCGGTGGCAGCGGGCGAAGCTGTGCGGGGTTAATTGTTCCTCCACCTTTTTGAAAGTGCTGCGCAGCAAAAGACGTTCCACTTTGTCATTCTTTAAATAGTAAACAATGGTATAGTTGGAAGCCGCTTCCGCATAAAGCAGGTTTTCCTGCCGGATGGAGAGTTTGAGCTCGTCTTTGGCATCGCGCAGGTTGATCGTGGTATCGTTGGCGTAGATGGAGAGAGGTTCCTCAATGGAGAATGTGTCACTTTTTTTCATTGAGGAGAGTAAATCGTTGATTTTTATGTTTTTAATCTTTAGTGCAAAATAGAGATAAGAAAAGGCGTAGGGTAGAATGAGCATCGAGGGGATGAAGACGAAGGCACCCCGCAGGATTTCGTAAAACGAGCGAGTGTCGTGAGCCACAAAAATGGCGAAAGTAGAATAGGCAAGGGCCAGGAAAACCACTTCTGCCACTAACCATATTATATATGAAAAGAGCGAGAACCCTTTCTTGCCGAAAATAAGGCACATCAGACATCTACTTCCCAATAGCAGCAGTGTTGCCGCGATGATAATGATGGCTGAATAGAGGAACTCTCTCGGCTGGGAGATGCCTTGTGGGATGAATTGGAAAATGGCAATGGGGTTATAGACGCACACGAAGACGATGGAAAAGAGCGCGACAAATGCAAGAATCTTGACGTTAGTTGATATTTTCAGTAAATAGGAGGGAATATCCCTGTTCATTTTCGTGTCATTTTTGGGGCTGCAAAAATACTATTTTTTTTGAAATGCGCAATTTGTTCCAAAAATTCGTCCCAAAATGAAAAAATTCGTCCCAAAATGAAAAAATTCGTCCCAACGACGGGTGTAATGTCACTTAAAAATCAAAATAATGAAAAAAAGTCGTTCTTTTGCCGCCGATTTCATTAACCGTTAACTAAATCATTTTACTTATGCAAGAGATTTCAAGATTGTTCGACATCCTGACTCGCTATGAAGAGGCTTGGCCAGAGCAGAACGTAGCGTTGGCCGCCAAGCGCGACGGCGTTTGGAAGACCTTTTCTCCGAAAGAGTACAGAACCATTACTGACAATATTAGTTATGCGCTCATGAATCTGGGCATCCAGCCCGGTGACCGTGTGGGACTGATTTCCACCAACCGTCCCGAGTGGAACATGATCGACATGGCCATCATGCAGATCGGTGCCATGACGGTGCCGATTTACCCCACCATCAGCGAGGCCGACTATCGCCATATCATCTCCCATTCGGGAATGCGTATCGTGATTTTGGAAGGCGCTGAGGTGATGAACAAGATCAAAGCCATCCGTTCCGACTGTCCGGAGCTGGAACGTATCTATACTTTCATCGACCGTCAGGAGTTCCCATACCTCGACCAGCTGATTGCGCTGGGAGCGGAGAACCAGCAGCCCGAGGAGTTGCAGCGTCGCCGCGATGCCGTCAAGCCTGAGGATTGCTCCACCATCATGTACACTTCGGGGACTACTGGCGCGCCGAAGGGTGTGATGCTGTCGCATGCCAACATTGTGAACCAGCTGCTCAACCTCCGTCAGACTCCCGCTCCGTGGAGCAAGCGCGCTTTCAGCTTCCTGCCGTTGTGCCACGCCTACGAGCGAATGCTGGTGTTTTTGTACCAATATCTCGGAATGTCAGTGTATTATGCCCAGAATTTGGGTACGATTGCTGAGAATATCAAGGAGGTGAATCCCACCATGATGTCAGCTGTGCCGCGTGTGTTAGAGAAATTCTCCGACAAGATTTGGAGCACCAGCAAGAATATGAAACCCATCCCGAAGGCCATCTTCCGCTGGGCTTTCCGTCTGGCCGAACAGTATCGCATTCAGGATTCGGAGCGCACTTGGTGGTACAACTTCCGCCACAAAATTGCCGACAAACTCATCTATTCCAAGATCCGTAAAGGAATTGGTGGCAATTTCGACATCATCGTGTCGGGTGCCGCCAGCATCCAGCCGCGTTTGGCTTCGTTCTTCTCCGCCATCGGTATGCCGGTGTTTGAAGGCTATGGCGCTACGGAGACCTCTCCCGTGATTGCGGTGAGCAGCCGTCTGCCATACGCCCGCGAGGCCGGTACGGTGGGCTTCCCGCTGCCTGGCGTAGAGGTGAAGGTGGCTGAAAACGGCGAGGTGCTCTGCCGCGGTCACAATGTGATGATGGGCTATTATAAAGATGAAGAGCGTACCCGCGAGGTCATCGACGCCGACGGCTGGTTCCACACTGGCGACCTTGGCCGCTGGACCGAACACAACCAGCTGGTGATCACCGGCCGTTTGAAGAGCCTCTTCAAGACCTCTTTCGGCAAATATGTTAATCCTCAGATGATTGAGGAGAAATTCTGCGAATCTCCCTTCATTGAAAATATGGTCGTGGTGGGTGAAAACCGCAAGTTTGCCGCCGCCATCATCTCTCCCGACTTCGAGTTCTTGAAGAGCTGGTGCCAGCGTCACGATGTGGAATACACCACTCCCGAGGAAATAGTAAAGAACGAGGTGATTGTCAAGCGTTTCGCCCGCGTGGTGGATGAGTATAACCAACTGTTCGGCGAGACCGAAAAGGTGAAGAAGTTCGAGTTGGCTCCCGAGTCATGGACGATGAAGAACGGTCTCATCACCCCGACCCTGAAAGTGAAGCGCCATGTGGTGCAGGTCTATTATAAGGATATGATTGAGAGATTATTTCAATAATACCCATAGTAAAATTTTTACGAAATCGACGTGCTGCGAATCTTCGGATTTGTAGCACGTTTGTTTTATTGCCAATTGTAAATTGTAAATTATTAATCATCAATACTTTAATACCTCATTCCTAATGGAAGTTGTAATCCAAAATTAATTAGTATATTTGCACCGTCGTTTTCTCGGATGTTGTCAATGGACTTCGCAGGGTTCGGGAATACGGTAAGAATTGTAAAATAAAGAAGTCCTTATTATTGAAAATGAGAAAATTTTTCGCATCCATCCTGCTGTGTTTAGGTGCATTGTTCTCCTTCGCACAGCCACAGTCCGCTTCGTTAGTCATTCAGGCAGACCAACACGAGATGTTTTGGATTTTTGTCAATAATGTCTTGCAGAACAACGACCCGTCAGAGGCAGTTTTTGTCAACAATCTCACTACGGGCGTTTATAGTATTTCGGTCACGATGAACAATCCCAGTCAGACCTCGATGACCACTCAGATCCAGACTCATGAGGGAAAGAATTACTACTCAGTGAGTTTCGACCCTTACAACAACCGCATTACCTTGCGCTGTGTGGATCAGGATGTGCAGATGGCCAACTCAATGGTGGGTTCGTTTATGCAGATGACCGTCCAGATGAATGCGATGTATGAGGCCGATGTGAACCGTCCGGTAGGACAGCCTGACCCTCACCACCCGCATGGGGCACCCGTTCCCGCACCCGCTCCCGGCATGGCCCCCCCGCCGCCAGTACCCGCCGGTCCGATGCCTTGCAACGACCGCGATTTCCGTGAAATCAAGATGTTGGTGGCCAATGAGACTTTCGAGGACAAGAAACTCACCATCGCCAAGCAGGCCACCCAAGCCGAATGGCTCACCGTGGACCAACTGGCCGAAATCGCCATGTTGTTCGACTTCGAGAATACCAAACTCGAGTATCTCAAATTCGCCTACGACTACTGTTTCGACCCCAACAAGTATTACAAACTCAACAAAGTATTTGAGTTCTCGTATTCCATTGAGGAGCTGAACGACTATATTCAGAGCCGTCGTCGCTAAGTTATAGCGGTGATTTTGCGGGGAGAAAATTTTGTTATATATTTGCAGCGTAAATATCTCCTCATGATTTTGCCCCTACTTGATATTAATTTAGAGAATGCTATCGCCACCCTTTCGGGGTGGATTTGGAGTCCTGCACTGGTGTTTCTTTGTCTCGGTGCAGGCCTTTTCTTTTCCATCCTCACGCGTTTTGTGCAGGTGCGCCGTTTCGGTGAGATGGTGCGGCTGCTTTTTTCCACCGACAAGAAGCAGAAGACCGGCATCTCTTCGTTCCAGGCGTTTGCAATGGCGTTGTCGGGACGTGTAGGAACGGGCAACATTGTGGGCGTGGCAACGGCTATCGGCTATGGCGGCCCGGGGGCTATCGTCTGGATGTGGATCATCGCCTTCCTCGGTTCGGGGTCGGCGTTTGTGGAGGCGACATTGGCGCAGATTTACAAGGAGAACCATAACGGACAGTTTCGTGGAGGCCCTTCCTATTATATTGAGAAGGGACTTCGGAGCCGGTGGCTGGCGATAGTGTTTGCGGTGTGTTCGGTGGTGGCCTGCGGACTTTTCATGCCGCCGGTGCAGAGCAACGGCATTGCCATCGCATTTGCCAACTCGCTGTCGATACATCCGGCTGTTGTGGGCTTGGTGACGGCGATTGTGCTGGGTCTGGTGATTATCGGCGGGGTGAAGCGCATTGCCGTGGTAGCCGAGGTAGTGGCACCTTTCATGGCGATATTATACGTTATACTTGCTATTGTGGTGCTGATTTGCAATGCCCCGGTGGTGCCGGCAGTGTTTTCCGACATGATTCGCAGCGCTTTCGGTGCGCATGAGATCTTTGGCGGCATTATCGGTTCCACCATCGCGTGGGGCGTGAAGCGCGGCATCTACTCCAACGAGGCAGGGCAGGGAACAGGTCCTATCGTGGCGGGTGCCGCCAAGGTGTCGCATCCGGTAAAGCAGGGACTGGTGCAGGCCTTCTCGGTGTATGTGGATACGCTGCTGGTGTGTACGGCCACGGCAGTGATGATTCTGGCCACCAAGACGTATAATGTGGTGGATGCCTCCACCGGCGAGATGTTGTACCGTTCGCCGTACGGGTTGGGCGATCCTGACGTGTCCTATACGGCTACGGCGTTGGGCACGCTGTTAGGCAGTTCGGCCGGCAATATTGTGGTGGCAGTGGCTTTAGCCTTTTTCGCCTTCACCACCATCATGGCCTATTATTACTATGCGGAGACTGGCATCGTATATCTCTTTGGCAAAGGCAAAAAAGAGCATATCGCGGTATGGGTACTGCGCATTGTGATTGTGGCGGCCGTGTTTTATGGTTCGTTGAAGACGGCCAAGGTGGCCTGGGATTTGGGCGATATCGGAGTGGGCACGATGGCGTGGATCAACGTTATCGCGATCCTGCTGCTGTTCCCGAAGGCCATTCGGGCGTTGCGCGACTATGAAAAGCAGAAGAAAGAGGGCAAGGAGCCTCTTTTCGATCCGAAGAAGCTACGTATCTCTGGTGCCAAATTCTGGGAGGATAAGATGAAGGAGGAAGAAACTAAGGAGTAAAAGTGTCTTTTGATGGCGTATGGTTGAAGCCTTTGGTGGTTACTGCACCACAACTTTTTGGGTGTAAATATTCTGTCCTTCTTTTATTCTTACCATATAAACACCTCTTTCCCAATTCGATACATTGATGGAGGTGTACTGATCTTGCGAATGCCCACGGTACACCCGCTTTCCGCTCATGTCGTAAACCTCAATGTCGATGGGAGCAGCCGCGTCGTTTTGGAGGTTGAGCTGCCCGCTGCTGACAGGGTTGGGGTAGAGGATGAAAGTATTCGGATTTTCTTTGCATGAGAGATGCCACCAAATGCCCAAATACCATATCGCTGTGTCGTGATGTGGTGTCGAGACGCAATAAGCGATAAGTCGTGAAACAGGAATTACTAATGTACTGTCGTAAAAATTTGGATCTTCATAAAGAGGTGTATACGTGACTCCCAGAGGCACTTGTAGATAGATATTATTTAATGGTGCATTTGGATCGCAGTCATGAGATTCTGTATAAATGTATGGGGAGTCGATTTCACAATTCCAATTGTATATAAGATCAGGGTTCCCCCAATAATAATCAATTGAACTCACGCCCTCTACTGTCGGATACAGTGGGAGAATGGGCTCGTATTCCACCCGTCCGAGGTTCGACTGGTCGTGCTGGTGCAGGATGACACTCTCGGCAAAGGCCGTGTCGTTGTTGCCCCAGTAGTTGCCGATGGCGGTCACGTCCAGCGTGGAGTACTGGCTCATGGCGAAGGCGTACAGTTCGTCGTTGTTGGCGTTGTCGTACAGCACGTTACGTCCCCAATCGTTGGCAGTTCCCATATCAATTTGGTAGCGGTAAACGGCCGTCACGCCCCACAGGTTGCCGGCGATGATGTTGCGCCGGATCTTGGCGTAGCAGGTGGTGTCGTAACCGTAGATGGAGATGCCGCTGCCCCCGTTCATCGGGTCGGTCTCCAAGTTGTTGTCGGTGATGAAGTTGTCGAGAATCTCCGCCGAGATGTTGGTGCCGGTCTGCGTGTAGCCGTAGCGGTTGTGGGTGATGGTGTTGCCCGACAGTAGCACCTGTGTCACCTGTTCGGCCCCCACCAGGTTGGAGATGGCGATGCCGCCGCTCATCGTGCTGGCCACGCCCTCGATGCGGTTGCCGGTGATGACGATGGTGTCGGTGCCGCCGGTACCTAAGTTGATTTGCGGATTGTTGGTGTTGTCTAATGCATTGTTATAGAGAATGTTATTGGTAATAACAGGCGAGCTGGATGCGTTGGCCGGCGACTGGATGGCAGCGGCATGGTTATCGTGAAAATGGCAGCCGGTAATCACGGGGTTGCAGTTCATCATCCGCACGGCGGATTCCGCAAAACCGGTGAATTCGCAGTTGCGGAGGGTGAACTCGCCGTCGGTCAGGAAAATGTCTTTCCCATCCTCAAACAAAATATGTTGCAAAAGCCCTACCGAACCCTCCTCCAAGCGCCACTCGTACGATGTGCTTTCGGCATTCTCGCGTTCGGAGGTGACGGTCAGCAGGTCGGTGCGTTCTGCGCTAATTAGCACACCTTGTATGGTGATAGTCAGTTCATTATGCAAAACAAGCTGCTGCAAGGTGGCATCCAAAAAGAGGGTGTCATTCGCCGAAAGGGTGAGATTTTCGTGCAGGTGGTACACTCCCGGATCCGTACAAGTCACCGCTTCGGGATAGGCAGTCGCAAGATCCTGTAGCGTATATTTCGTTCCGCTGCCGTCGGTCACGATTTGTGCTTGCACGTTTATGAATAGTAAAATAATGAAAGATAAGAAGATAAATCTGTTTTTCATAATCATTTCCTCCCTTTTTTTGGATGGGCAAATTTACTCAATTTTTCTAAAAATGCGTATCTTTGCATCCGAAATTTTCACCATGAGCAAAATCAACCGGGAAGTTCTTAAACTTGCTATTCCCAGCATTTTAGCTAATATCACCATTCCTTTGGTGGGATTGGTGGATGTGGCCATCATCGGACATATCTCCGATGCGACGGCCATCGGCGGTATCGCCATCGGCACGCTGCTCTTCGACTTGCTGTACTGGAATTTCGGCTTCCTCCGCGTCGGCACCAGCGGTCTCACCGCACAGGCATACGGCGCCCAAGATGACCGGTTGGCGGTGGGTATGTTCCGCCAGAACCTGCTGTTAGCATTTTTCTCCACCCTCTTGGTGTGGGCCATCCAGTGGCTGTTTTTAACCGTCGCCCTCAAATGTATTCCCTGCACGCCCGAGGTGGCCGATTTCGCCAGCCAATATTTCTACATCCGCATCTGGGCCGCCCCGGCCACTCTTTCCCTCATGGTGTTCAAAGGCTGGTTCATCGGTATGCAGAACACGATAGCGCCGATGGTGTGCGACATTGTGGTCAACGTGGTAAACATGGTGGCCAGCTACCTGCTGGCGTTCCACACTTCGCTCGGTATGTTGGGCGTGGCGCACGGCACCGTCATCGCACAATATGTGGGTCTGCTGACGGCTGTGGTTTTCTTACTGATTCTTTATGGCAAGATGTTCAAACTTTATTTCTTTGAAAATAAGGTTTTTAAGAATATTAAAAAGGTGGCAAAACTGGCAGGCAACTTGTTCATACGGTCTGTCGGATTTATGATCATATATGTCGGATTTACGGCGATAGCTTCCAAATATGGGGATGAGCAGTTGGCTGTGAGCACCATCATGATGAAGCTTTTCATGCTCTTCTCCTATTTTGTGGATGGGTTTGCGTATGCCGGCGAGGCACTTACGGGTCGTTTCATCGGTGCGGGCGACCGTCCCAACCTCGACCGTTCGGTGCGCATTCTCTTTTACTGGACCATCGGGGTGGGGGTGGCCTTCACGCTCTTCTTTGCCATCGCCGGCGATGACTCTGTGCGCATCGTAACCTCCGATGCGGCGGTCATCCAGGCCTCGCATCCGTTCCTGCCGTGGCTCATCGCCATGCCGTTAGTGAGCTGCTTAGCCTTCATGTGGGACGGCATTTTCATTGGTGCTACCGCCGGTGCGGCTGTTCGTAACTGTATGTTATTCGCAGCTTTAGGATTTGTTTTGGGCTATGTGATATTGCACAAACAAATCGGTATCCAGGCCCTTTATGTTGGGTACTTCGTTCATCTGCTCGTTCGTGCCATCTACCTCTCGTTCCGTTGGCCTTCTGTGAAGGCGAAGTCTTTCGCACATTCCTGAAATCATTTCCATAAAACGCCTTTTCACAAGTCAACTTTTTATTATTTTTGTCTGTTCTATTTTATTGGTTATAATAATTGTTTTAATAATATGAAAATTAGCAAGTTAGTATTTGTATTCAGCATGATGGCCGTTCTTCTTTTGGGGGGATGTGCTAAAAATGATGTCCAAAATTCATCCGAAAAGAAAACCAAAGAGCTGGCCGACGATCCGAGCGGTTTTGTGGTGATTACCGATGTGGTGCCCGATGCCATTCTCGAAATCCGCTATTACAGCACCTATAATTTCATTGGCTCGCGCATAGATGGCTATCTCGAACCTACCGCACTGCTCACCCGCCAGGCCGCCGATAGTCTGCGTGCCGTCAGCGATGAGCTGCTGCAACAGGGCTACCGTCTCAAAATTTTCGACGCTTATCGTCCGCAATGCGCCGTTGACCATTTCGTGCGGTGGGGTAAAGACCTTAACGACACGCTCATGAAACAGTATTTTTACCCCGATCTCGACAAGGCAGTTTTGTTCGACCAGGGCTATATCGCCCGCCGCAGTGGCCATTCGCGCGGCTCAACCGTCGATCTCACTCTCTTCGACATGACCTCCGAAAGGGAGGTGGATATGGGCGGCACCTTCGACTGGTTTGGCGTTGAAAGCCATCCTGACTTTGGCGGAAATCCAGAAACGGCTGAATATCAGAAGGGTAAAAAGATTACGGAAGAGCAATTCCAAAATCGCATGATTCTTCGTAAGGCGATGTTGAAACATGGTTTCAAACCCTACGATGAGGAGTGGTGGCATTTTACGCTCGCCAATGAACCTTATCCTGATACTTATTTCAGATTTCCTGTTCAAAATTTGAATAGATGATTTTTTTTGTAAATAATTGTATATCATGAGTTTGCCTGCGGATAAAAAGCTCCATTTCGACAACGACTATATGGCAGGTGCGCATCCTGAAGTAATGCGGCGGCTGGTGGAGACCAATTTGGAATGCACAGTTGGATATGGTTTGGATAACTATAGCGAGGAAGCACGCAACCTGATTCGGACGGCCTGCGCTGCCCCCAACGCGCTGGTGCAGTTCCTCGTGGGCGGCACCCAGACCAATGCCACGGTCATTGACGCGTTGTTGTGCCGCCACGAAGGCGTGCTCTCGGCCGAATCTGGGCATATCAATGTGCATGAAAGCGGTGCCGTGGAACATAGCGGTCACAAGGTGCTGGTGCTTCCCACCCGCAACGGCAAAGTGTCGGCCGACGATGTGGAGAACTATCTGCAAACTTTCTATCAGGATGATACTTACGAGCACATGGTGGCACCGGGTATGTTGTATATTACCCAGCCCACCGAGTTGGGTACCCTCTATTCGTTGGCCGAACTGGAGTCGTTGAGCGCCTGCTGCCATGCGCACCACATCCCGCTCTATCTCGATGGTGCCCGTCTGTGCTACGCGCTCGGCTCACCTGCTGCCGACTTCACTCTTCCCGATATCGCCCGCCTCTGCGATGTGTTCTATATCGGCGGCACCAAGTGCGGGGCGATGTTCGGCGAGGCAGTGGTGGCTCCCAATCCGGAGCGGCTGCCCCATTTCTTCCCGTTGGTGAAACAGCACGGCGCGTTGCTCGCCAAAGGTCGTCTGCAAGGGGTGCAGTTCGCCACGCTCTTCTCCCATCATTTATACGAAAAGATTGGAAAAGAGGCTGTTGCACTTGCTCTGCGACTCCGTTCCGCCTTTGAGGAGCGGGGTTATAAAGTCGCCGTCCACTCACTCACCAACCAGCAGTTTTTCAACCTTCCGAATACTGTGGTGGATGCCCTGCTGGAAGTGGCCACCTTCGAGTACTGGGGACCGCGCGGCGAAACCGAAAGCACCGTCCGTTTCGTCACCAGCTGGTCCACCCGTCCAGAAGATGTTGATAAACTGATATTTGCTCTATCCCAATTATCCCATTAAGAATCCCAATTATCCCAAATCAACCAAAATGTTCAATATGTCCCCCTGTCGTCACCTCACCCTCATACTGCTGCTACTGCTCGCCGTGTCGGGCTTTGCGCAGCAGACTTTGCCGTTGACCCAGTGGCGGTTGAGTTGCCCTGACCCCGCCGATACGGCTTTTTCCACTTCGTTAGTGGTCAAGGTGCCGGGCTGCCTCCACACCGACCTTCTCGACCACGGTCTCATCCCTGACCCGTTTTACGGCACCAACGAGGAGTCGCTCCAATGGCTGTCGGTTGTGCCCTGCACCTACACCTGCGAGTTCTGGCGCGACGAACTTCCCGCCAAAAAGAATATCGAACTGGTGTTGGCGGGCGTAACCGGCTATGCCGAAGTTTTCCTGAACGGCCAACCTCTCGAACATCAAGACCATAACAATGTGATGGACAACGCTTATCGCACGTGGCGTTTCCCGTTGGATAAGAAAATCCAAACCTACAACCTTATCGAAGTCCGTTTCACGCCTGCACAACAGATTATTGACCAGCGGAAAGCCGCCGTTCCTTACGCGCTTCCGGAAGAGCGTGCGTGGCTGCGGATGCCGCCCTACCAGTCGGGCTGGGACTGGGGGCCGAAGCTCACCACCTGCGGCATCACGGGAAAAGCGGCCATCGAAAGTTATTCGTTAGCACGGTTCCACAGTCCTGATTTTCAAATAACGAGCGGGAACTATGCAGCATATTATGTTGTTATTGATCCTGCGAAATGGATCCCATCAGGGACTCGTGTGTTTTTTAAAATCAAGGACAAACGTGTTATTAAAGCAAAATTTCCTTTTGGGAGAAAAACAGATGGCCAATCCCGTTATGGATTTGGTTGCGACCATTATTTCTACGATAAAGCCCTTTGGGAGCCCAATGGTTTGGGAAATCCATCTATGAATGATGTGGAATTTATCATCAAGCATGGTCGTAAAAAAGATTCCCTACGGGTTCGCGCAGGCTTCCGTAATGTCAGACTTCAGCAGATTGAAGATTCTACGGGCACTTCGTTTACTCTTGTTGTGAACGGTTCGCATGTTTTTGCCAAAGGGGTGAACTGGATTCCCGCCGACTTCTTCCCCCACAGGATGACCGAAGAGCGTTACCGCGAATTGTTGCAAGCATGTAAAGATGCGAATATCAATATGATACGGGTATGGGGTGGGGGTATCTACGAGCCCGACATTTTCTACGATTTGTGCGATGAGATGGGCATTATGATATGGCAGGATTTTATGTTTGCCGGCACGCTCTATCCGGGCGATTCCTCTTTTATTCAAAATGTGCAAAAAGAGGCCATCGAGCAGGTGGAACGGCTCCGGCGGCACCCGTGCATCGTGCTGTGGTGCGGCAACAACGAGGTGAAAAACGGTTGGGAAGACTGGGGTTGGAAGAACAACTACACGCCCGAACAGCGCGAGCAGCTCGACCACGATATGCACTATCTGTTTGATACACTGCTGGCTAATGTCGTTAAAACGTATGGTGGTGGTGTGCCGTATATCCCCACTTCGCCCCTGTGGGGCTGGGGACATCCCGAATGTTGCACCGAGGGCGACTCCCACTACTGGGGCGTGTGGTGGGGCGAGCAGCCCTTCGAGATGTGGTACAGCAAAACCGGCCGCTTCATGTCGGAGTACGGCTTCCAAAGCTACCCCGACCTGCGCACCCTCCAAACCGTGATGCCCGACACGGCTCTCCACCTCGGCAGTCCCGAGTTGAACAACCATCAGAAGCACGCCCGCGGCGTTCAGATTATCGACAAAGCGATGAACCAGTATTTCTATCGTCCTGACAATCTGGAAGATTATGTGTATGTCAGTCAGCTGGTGCAGGCCTACGGCATCGGGATGGCGCTGGAGGAGCATCGCCGCCGCAGTCCGTACTGTATGGGCACGCTGATGTGGCAGCTCAACGACTGCTGGCCCGTCGCCTCGTGGAGCTGCATCGACTACTACGGACGGCGCAAAGCCCTCTACTACGAAATGAAACGGCAGTTCGAGCCGGTCATCATCGCCTGCGACACGATGCAAGAGGGTAAACTGCCCATCTATGTCGTGAATGACCGCATAAACGTTGGCTACACGCCGAAATGCTCCCTCTCGTTGAGCCTTTGCCGGATGGACGGCACCGTCATTAAGGAAGATACCACTGACTATCTGGAAGTTTCCGCCAACCGCCCCGTTCATTTCATTGACTATGCAGGTGCGGCGCAACTCGACAGCAACGACCTCCGAAGCTGCTATTTGCGCATCAAATGTCATGATATCACACAGAAAATCAAATTCTTCTGTTATCCCGGCGAGTTGGAACTTCCTGAAGCAGAGATTAATGTGCGCCACATTGACGACAATACAGTGGAGGTCAGCAGCAGCGTGTTGCAGTACGGCGTGGAGCTATCGGCCAACGTGGACGGATACTTTGAGGACAACTACTTCATATTGCTGCCGAACGAGCCAAAACGGGTGCATTTCGCCCCGAAGGAGGAAATCAAAGGGAATGTGGTGTTTTCGGTGAAATCTTTTAAAATGCCTTAAACAGGGGCTATTGCGTATCTTTATCCTTCTCTTGCCAGAAGCGCCAACTGGCTTCGGCTTGTCCGATCAGCATGGACAGCCCATTGAAGGTGGAGGCACCCTGTGCTTTTCCTTTTTGGAGAAAGGTCGTTACTTCCGGTCGGTAAATCAGATCGATGAGGATGTGTTGGGGGGTGATGGCGGAGTAGGGAAGTGGCAGACATGCGTTGCATTCCGCCCCCATGCCCACAGGCGTTGCGTTGATGATGAGCGGGTTTTGTTGGATGATATCCGCAGTGATGTCGTTGTATGTGAGACGATTCTGACCTGCAGTCCGTGAAACGAAGGTATAGCAGATGCTGCGTTGTGCCAACGTGTAGGCAACGGCCTTCGCCGCTCCGCCGGTTCCTAATACCAAAGCGTGCTCAGGATTGGGCGTGTTGATGTGGTCCAGCAGGAGGCAAAATCCTTCGCAGTCGGTGTTGTGCCCCGTCAGCGCGATGCGACCTCCAGCACGATGAATCCTTATCGTGTTCACCGCCCCGATGGTTTGCGCCGCTGGAGTCAGTTGGTTCATGTATGGAAGTACAGTCTCTTTGTAAGGATGCGTGACATTCAGTCCCACCAATGCTTTTTCTTTCTCAATAAGAAATGGTAAATCGGCAATGGATTTAAGTGGGAATAATTGATACACAGCATCTTCTATGTCTTCTGTTTCAAATTTCTTTTGAAAGAAAGACGGAGAGAGGCTTTCGCTGATAGGATTTCCGATGAGGCCGAAAGTGCGCACGACTATGCTGCGGTTTCCTGATTCTTTTTCTTCTTATTTCTAATGCCTTTGTAGATCAGATATCCCACAAAGGCCACACCCAAGATGAGAAGTCCCCATTTGATGTGGACGTAATATCGTTCGATGAGGGCTTTGTTGCCTTGCAGCACGTAGCCGATGATGGCGAGGATGGTGTTCCAGAGTCCTGCTCCCAATGCTGTGTAGCCGATGAAGGGGAGGATGGGCATTTTCGACAGTCCTGCCGGGATGGAGATGAGCTGTCGGATGCCGGGCACCAATCGTCCGATGAAGGTGGAACTGTTGCCATGTTCGTTGAAATAGGCCTCTGCCCGTTTGATTTTGTCGCTGTTGAGCAGCAGCAGATGTCCCACTTTGCTATCGGCGAACCAATACACGATGGGGCGGCCCAAGAAGAAGGAGAGGTAGTAGTTGACGAGGGCACCGATGAGGGCGCCGAGGGTGGCGAACAGTACGATAATGATGATATTCAGCCAGTTGTATTGGGTGGGATGGATGTTGGACTCTTCATCGCAGGCTTTCCATGCGGCCGGTGGCACCACCACTTCCGATGGGAACGGGATAAAAGAACTTTCAATGCCCATCAGCATGGTGACTGTTCCGTAGTTGAGGTGGTGGTAGTACCAATACACTACGCGGTCGGTGAGGCTGGTGTCTTGGGCGGATACAATAGAATCGGCATCCTGGTTGGATGCCGGTTCTGTGTTTTGTGCTTGTATGGTGCTGTATGCGATGATCGCAACAAGCAGGATAAGCGCTTTTTTCATTCTATAGTGTAACCCGTTTAGTTATTCTGAAGCTCCGCTGGAATCTCTTTCTTGAGCTGTGTTCCCGTTTGCATCAGAATATTGTTGTTTGTGCGGTCATTTTTGTTAATATTGTAGGATTTGAGTGCCCAATCGTAGGCTTTGCCCATCACCACCTCTTGTTCGGCTTTGTATTTGTCGGAGAGGGCGAGACGGTCGTCGAAGGACAGCTCTTTCTGCGACATAGCGGCGTTGGAGAGGTTGCCCAACTCAGCGGCTTGCATGAAGTAGTTGTATGCAACCATGCTGTTGATGGCGAAGCTGTTAGGATTCTTCACCAATGCGGAGTCAAGCAGTTCGGCAGCGGTTTCGAAGCCTTTAGCATCCACCAGATAGTTGGCGCAGTCGGCAATTACGAGGGTGTCAGCCGTATATTTTCTGACATTCTTGAGGCATTTCTCCAATTGTACGGAGTCGTTAGTGGCGATGAGGTAGCTGAGTTCGAGAGCGTAGATGTTGCCTCTCTTCTCTTTTTCAACATATTTCTTTGCTGATTTGAGAATTTCACCGCATCTGACCGTGTCTTTGGCTCTGTTGTAAAGGTCGTAAGCAAGACGGTAGATGACATCGTAATTGGTGTTGATGGCGATAGCATCGTCGAGGGCGGCCTTTTGAGCTTCGGCATCTTTTTCATCGTATCCAATCCGATAGAGGAAGTAGTAGGCGTAGCTGGTGTACGTCTTCATGCTTTCGTCTGCGCTGAGGGCTTTGGCTGCTGCATCGAGGTACTTCTTGGCTTTAGGATAATCTTTTTTCTCGAAGGCGGCTGTGCCGATGGTGTACATCTCGCTGCCACAGGTCACCTGGCCGTTCTTCGGATCGATCAAACCGCTTACTGTTTCAATTTTGGGATTGAGTTCGAGGGCTTTGTAAAAACTCTCGTAGGCGGTGAAGAGGGCTTCTGGGAAACGGGTGACGTACTCGGGATTTTTCTTAACACGTTCGTTGTCACGGTCATAGATTCTCAGATAGACGTTACCGCGGTACAACCAAGCGGTGGCATCGTTCTGATAGGAGGAGATGGCCATGCATTCTTCAATTTTCTTTTGCGCACCTGCGACGTTGTTGTTTTGGAGCAGCAACCAAACGTCGTTCACGTTCTGTGCATTCAGACTGATGGCAAGGATGCTGACAAGTGCTGCTAAAAATAACTTTTTCATGATGATGATGATTAAAAGGTTATTGTATTATTCTAATTGTTTGATTTTCTGTTCAATTGCGTTGGCTTTGTCGTCTTGGAGGAGGCGGAGGTAGATTTGTTTGAGACGTTTGAGTACGGTGAGGTCGTTGGGGTTGCCGACGAGGGCTGATTCGAAGTATTCTGCTGCGCGGGCAAGGTATTCATCGCTTTTCTTGCGTAGTGTGGAATAGACATTTTCTTTGTCGTTGAGTTTAATTTTTTCGGCGTCGAGGTAGGTGCGTTCGCCGAGGTTGGAGCAGCATACGCCGAGGTTGTGGGCGATGGTAGTGTTGTCGGGAGACTGGCGGTAGGCTTTCACCAGCAGTTGTTCGGCCTCTTCATACATGTCGTTTTTGATGTAGAGGTTGGCAGCGTTGATGGCGCTTTCGGGCGAGCGTACCACGGAGGCGGGCAGGTTCTTCAGTTTTTCAAAACCCTTTTCAGTCTCTCCAATCCAGAAATAGTAATCGGCTTCGGCCACACGGAGAGAAGCACTTTCCGGATCTTTTTGTAAACCTTTGGAAATTAAATTATAAACACCGTCTTTGTCGCCGGCTTCTTTATAACTATCTACTAATCCCACAAAAACATTGGCATTCTCAGAGCCGTCGTCCAGTGATTTTTGGAAATAGATGCGGGCGTTGGCGGGGTCATCCAGCATTGTATAGACGTAGGCGCAGTAGTAGTAAAGCTCTCCTTTCAGGGGGTAGGAGGGCGGAGTCTTGAGTTCGTAGCTGTTGACGGCGAGGAGCAGCGCGTCGCGGGCGGCCTCGAAATTCTTGGCGGTCATCTCATCTACACCTTCGATGAAAAGCATCGGATACATGGCCGGCATGGCCTGGAATGGCGAGTACATGTCGGTAGCCTCTATGTTCTTGTTGAGTTCCTGTGCTTTCTGGAAGGCCTTGTACGATTCGCGGGCGGCGGTGGGGTAAACATACTGATAGTTGGCATCTTTTACCCTTTTGTTGTATTCCTCCAAAGCGAGGTTGTATTCGATGTTCGCCTTGTAAAGCCATGTGTTGGCTTTAGCAGCATATTTTTCGTCTTTGATGCATTCGTCAATACACTCCTTTGCCTTTACGAAATCTTTCTCATAATAAAGATTATACGCTCGCATAGGCGTGTTCTTCTGCGCCATCAGGGCGATGGTGAAGAGGGTGAATATGAAAATCAGGGTTGCGCGTTTCATATTATTATTTTAACGTCTGCAAAAATACATTATTTTTTTGGAACGACAATCAACGTTTTCCCGCATAGAGGTCGTAACGGAGGAATTTGCATTCCAAAGCGCCGTTGTAAAGGGGTGTCTTTTTAGAGGGGTGTAATCCTATATGTTTGATGGCTTGCATGTTAGAGCTGATGATGAAGGCGGTGCATCCTGCGTAATTTTGTTTCAACGTATCGCCAATTTCTTTGTAGAAATTGTCAATCTCTTCCATGTCGAGGCGTTCGCCGTAGGGTGGGTTGAAGATGAGGGTGGCGGGAGTTCGTTTGGGCTGGGTGTCGCGCATGGCTTTTCGGAAGAGGCGGATGAAGTCGCTCAGGCGGGCGGCTTTGACGTTGGCTTCGGCCATACCGAGGAAGCGTGCGGAGATGTCGGAGCCGTAGAAGTTGACGGGCACGTCATCGTGGATGTCGGCCTCGTCGGTGACGCGCTGCCACAGGCGGTGGTCGAAGTTTTTCCATCGCTCGAAGCCGTAGTGTTCGCGGAAGAAACCTGCTGGGATGTTGAGGGCCTGCATGGCGGCCTCGATGAGGATGGTGCCGGAACCGCACATCGGGTCGATGAGGTCGCACTCGCCGTGCCAGCCCGATAGCTTGACCATGGCGGCGGCCACCACCTCGCTGATCTGTGCCGGGTGGGTGGAGACGCGGTATCCGCGCTTGTGCAGCGATTCGCCGGAGCTGTCGAGGAACAGCGCCGCATGGTTGTTGTAGATATGGAGGTGGAACTGCACGTCTGGCGATTCCTTGTCCACCGACGGCCGCTGGTCGAACTTGTCGCGGAAGCGGTCGCAGACGGCGTCCTTGGCCAGCTGCGCGGCGAAAAGCGGTGTGCGGAACATCGAGCCGCTCATAGTGACGCTGAAAGCCAGCGTGTTGTCGGCATCCATCAGCCGTTCGGCGGGAAACTTGAAAATCTGTTCGTAAAACTGCTTGTTGTCGCGGAAGGTGAACTCGTGTACCTGCCACAGGATGCGCAACGCGTAGCGGCAGAAGTAGTTGGCGCGGTACATCATGGCCATATCGCCTTCGAACTCCACGGCTCTTGTGCCGATCTGACAATTGGTGGCCCCTAATGCAGTGAGTTCCTCTTTCAGGATTTCCTCCATGCCGGCATAGGTCTTCGCAACAAATTTTTCTGAATCCATTATGATAAAGATAGATACATTATTTCTTTTCCATGCGGGTGATGAAGTCGCTGGCTTGCTCAAACAGTTTGCTCATCATCTCCGCTTTGTCGCCTGGAGCGAAACGGGCATATTCGCAGTCGTTGAGGGTGGCTGTAAACTGTGCAATATCCTCTTCGCTCATCCCCTTGTCAATAAGTTTGTTGCGTACGGCGTCGATGGAGAGGTCGGAGAGGGGGATGCGGAACTTGTGGCCAAGGTAATCCCAAAGGGCATGCGAAATCTCCTCAAAGAAGGCGGCATCTTGTCCGGCGGCCATCAGCTTGCGGGCTTTTTTGAGACGGCGTGCCGCGATACGGTTGGCATGGCGCACCTTCTTTTGCGTCTTGTCGCCCTTCTTGGAATGGGAACGGATGAATCGGATGATGACCAAGATGAGGATGAGCAGCAGTATCAGGCAGGGAATGAGGATGAAAAGCCACAGGTATTTTGTGAAGAATGCCTTGACGGCACTGCCAAGGTCGGTTGGCTGAACTTCGCCTTCTTTCTTATCGCGCGTCAGGGTCTCGTTCTCACCTTTGACTTCGATGGTATATTTTTCTGTGGTAAGATTTTTGTAGGATTGGCTTTCGGGGTCGAAATAGGTGATGGTGGTGGCGGGGATTTCGTAGGTGCCTTTTTGGCGCGGGATGAGGACGTACTTGAGGATTCGCTTTCCTCCTACGCTGTTGCCGTTGGTGTTAATCTGGTCGTCCACGCTGGGATCGGTAACATCGAAGCCGTTGGGGAAGTTGAAGTCGGGGTTGTCGGCCAGCTGGAGGCTTCCCTTTCCTGAAATGGTGATGGTGAAGTCGATGGCATCGTTGACATTGACTTCTGTTGGTGATAGTTCGGATGACAGGGTGAACTGTCCCACCAATCCGCCGAAATGTGAGCCTTTACCCTGGATAGGCAGCGCTTTCACGTTGAGGTCGATGGCGTTAGACTTGATGGTCTTTTCAGATACATTCTGGAAGAAGCCGCTGCCCGTCACCATCTGCATATCGATGGTGATGGGGGTGATGGTGAGGGAGCCGCTTTTCTGTGGTGCTACGGCAGTCTTGTAGATTTCCCACACGGCGTACCGCTTGCCGTTGATGGTCTCGTACTTGGGCTCCGGAATTTTGTTGGGGTCATCCATCCGATACGACCACAGGTTGTTTTGCTGTGGCCATTTGATGTTGGTGGCCTGCCAGTTGGAGATGTTGTAGGTGTAAAGCCTGTAGGTGACGATGACCGTTTCGCCGTAGTAGGGGTTGCTTTTGGAGGCGGCGGCTTTCACGAACACGTCGTACTGGTTTTGAGTTGTATTGCGCTGAGGTTCACCCCAGAAGTTGCGGAAGAAGCTGTCGAACGGGTCGCTCTGCCGGTTCTGTTGCTGTTGCCGTTGTTGGGTCTGCTGGTCCTCCTTGGTGACTTCGATGGTGACGGCGTTGCTCTTCACTTTCTTTCCACTCGCGTCGCAGGTTACGCCCGGAATGGTCTGGACGCCGGTTTTGGAGGGTTTCAGCGTATAGGTGAAGGTGCGGGTGTAGGAGCTGGTCTGCTGGCCGTTGACGAAACTGATGGACTGTGAGGAGCTGACGGCAGGACCGTTCACTTTGCTGAAGTTGCCGAAGTCGGTGGAGGCCACGTTGCCGTTCTGGTCGAGGGTGACCACGTATTGGAACTGCTGGTTGACGCCCACCTTGGCGGGGGCTTTTGCCGTGCAGTTTTGGGCCAGCATCGGCACTGCCGAACAGAGGAGTATGGTGATGAGGGTGATGAATTTTTTCATGATGGCATCGTTCTACGTTGAGGTTACCAGTCCTTTTCCATGCTTTGTCGCGGGACGGGCACTAACATCTTTTCGCGTTCTTTCTGTATGTCTTTTTCGTTTTGTTTCAGGGCGTTAAGCTGTCGCTCTTGGGCCTTCTGGTCTTCGGTCTTTTTGGGCTGCGGCTGTGAGCCTTCTTTGTTCTGCTGATCTTTCTTATCTTGTTGGTCACCTTGGCTTTCGCCCTGCTGTTGGTCTTTTTTCTGTTCCTGATTGCCCGACTGGTTCATCTGCTGGCTCTCTTCCTTGCGTTGCTGTTGTTGGTCTTGACCGTTGCCTTCGCCCTGCTGGTTCTGTTGCTGTTGTTGGTCTTGACCTTGACCTTGACCTTGACCTTGCTGTCCTTGTCCCTGACCACCACCGCCTTCAGGAAGTAATTTCTTGGCGTACATGAGGTTGTACTTGGCATCCATGTCGGAGGGATGGAGGCGCAGGCAGTTTTTATAGCATTCGATGGCTTTCTGGTACTCGCTGTAAGCCAGTTGTTTGAGCGAGTCGTTGGACTCATATTCCGCCAGTTGCATGATGTATTGGCCGTTGGCGAGGTGGCTGTTGCCGGTGTTGTAGTGGGTGTTGGCGTTGAAGGTCTTGCCGTTGTTGAATTGCAGCAGCGAGTCGGTGAGGCGGGGGATGGAGTCGTAGTTGCCGATGCGGTAGTTGGCGGCGATTTGGTTGAAGAGGGCCTTGTCGGCGAATTGTGGGAGGGTGTCAGGGATGGTTTGGTAGATGCGGAGGGCTTGGTGGTAGAGGCTGTCGGCTTGTTCGGGCAGGTCGTAGGGCTGGTGGTCGGGGTTGAGAGAGTCGGCGGTGGCGAACATCGTGTTGGCGGCGCCGAGCAGGGGGTTGGTCTGTTCGATGGTACGATGGCGGCAGGAGGTGAGGAGGAGGGTGGCGACGAGCAGGAGGAGCGGGGCCGTGCGGCGGCGACGGCGGGTGGGTTTCGCGGCAAGGAGGAATCCGTCGATGGCCAGTAGGAGCAGCCCGGCGGCCAACGGATATTGGAACTGTGATTCGTAGGTGGTGAGTTTCACCTTGCCGAAGTCGCTCTTGGCCATCTGGTCGAGGGATTCGAAAATGGCCTCAAAGCTGGAGTGTACGTTTTCGGCATGGATATATTCACCACCACCTTCTTGTGCTATATCTTTGAGTATCTTTTCGTTGAGTTTAGTCACCACGGGGCGCCCGTCGCGGTCGCGTTTCACATCCTTGCCGTCAGGGATGGTGGCTCCGTTGGGGGTGCCGATGCCGATGGTGAAGATGAGGATGCCGTGTTCGTGCAGCTTGCGGGCGGCGGCGAGGGCATCTTCCGCGTGGTCCTCGCCATCGGAGATGAGGATGATGGCTTTCTGGACGAGGGTGGAGGTGTCGCCGGACGGTTGCTCTTCGTCATCTTCCAACGAGATGCCCAAGGCAGCGGCGGAGCGGTACAAGGCTTCGGAGAGGTCGGTGCCCTGTGTGGATAATTTGCTGGTGTTGAGTAGGTTGATGGAGTTTTTGGCGAACTCGTAGTCGGTGGTGGCGGGGAGGGCCACTTCGGCGGTGCCGGCAAAGACCACAGCCCCCACGCGGTTGCCATTCATCTTGTTGATACAATGGTTGATGGCCATCTTGCAGGCTTCCAGACGGGTGGGCTTCACATCCTGCGCATCCATGCTTTTCGACACATCAAGGCAGAAAAGCACATCCACACCGCTGCGGGTGGCGGAGATCTCCTTGCCCGGTGTGCGTGGGTTGGCGGCTGCGAGGATGAAAAAGGCTAAGGCCATCATGCAGAGACCGAACTTGATGTGAGGCATCGCCTTGCGGCGGTTGAGCTGCAGACGGGCTAATAGCGGGGCATCAATATTTTTGAGGAATCGTTTACGGTCGATGAAAAGCAGAATTACATAACCTGCCACCAGTACGAGAATGATGAATAGGAGATATAGAAGTTTCTGATTTTCAAATACTAACATAAAATATTTCTTTATATTTTAAGGATGCAAATTTACGCGTTTTTCCCGAATTATTTTCTTGCTAAATAAATTTTCTGAACTATCTTGAAAAAATGCCGTATTTTTGCAGCCGTTATGACCTTTCAGCAATTCCATCAGCAATTTTCATCCTTCGGATGTGTTACGACCGAACAACTTCGTGAGGCCGATTGCGCTTTCGACAAAAACAGCCTTACGCGATGGTGCCAGAATGGTTATTTGGTGAAGGTGAGAAATGGGCTTTATCTTTTTCCCGAATTTTTAGAAAATAGTGAATTTCAATATTTTATTGCAAATTCTATCTATCCAGATTCTTACGTCAGCCTTCATTCGGCCCTGACCTATCACGGCTATCTTCCCAACCCACTTTCGCCCCAGTTGAGCAGTATAACGATTCATAAAACCAAGGAATTTCGTAATATTCTGGGGAATTTTGACTATAGGAAAGTGAAATCGGAACTGTTTTTTGGTTATGAAGAGATAGGGGAGAAGCCCTTTTCGTTTTTGATGGCCACTCCCGAGAAGGCCTTGCTTGACCTTTTTTATCTTTTCCCCATCTATTATGATACGGAACAAAAGTTGCGTAATTTTGCCATTGATGAGCGAAAAATTTTCGAAAATTGGGATAGTCGATTAATGTATGAATATTTGCAATTGTTTGAAAATCAGGCGTTAGAAAACAGAGTTTCGATTTTTGCCAAAATGTACGGACTATAAATCGGGCAGTTTTCATCACTTTTTCTGTTTTAAAGGGTGTAACTTTTTTCAAAAAAATGCGTATTTTTGCCGCGTAATTGTAAACATAGTACGAATGTAGGATTTAGTTTTGTCCTTAAATAGGAAAGGAGGTGAAATAATGGTGGATACGATTAGTTTCGGTATGCTGAAATGGCATCATATCACGAATCCCACTGTGGAAGATATGGATTTTTTGAAGAACAACTTCCATTTTCACCCTCTGGACATTGAAGACTGCTACAGTTTCGTACAGCGCCCAAAGATAGACGTTTACGACGATTATTATTTCCTAGTGCTTCATTTCCCGATTCTTGATGCTCGCACCAATTTGGTGAGAACCGAGGAAACCAAGATCTTCTGGGGCCATGATTTCATCATCACGGTGGGCAATTCGCACTATGTGGTGCAGGATTTGTTCAACCTGACGAAGATGGACCCCGAGGAAATGGAGGAGGATGAGCAGATTGGCGGTACCAGCGACGGTATTTTGTATAAAGTGCTGTATCGCATGATGAAAGAGACCTTTTTGTTGGTGGAGAAGTTGGGCACCGAACTGGAGGCCATCAACCGCGATTTGTTTAGCAGAAAGTCGGAAAAGACCATCGAAAGGATGTCGATTTTCCGCAAAAATATCATCCAGTTGAATACCATGTTCAAACCGCAACTGCGTCTGTTCCACCTGTTTGAGTCTGGCGATGTGAAAGGTTATGTGGAGGACATGGAGGACTACTGGGGTAATATCCTCGACTTTTACCAGAAGATGTGGGATATGGTGGATGACTATGGCGAGTTGGTGGCCGGTCTGTCCAGTACTTTTGATTCGTTACAGACCAACCGTACCAACGAGATTATGCGCGTGCTGACCATCATCTCCACGATCGTGCTGCCGTTGACCTTCTTCACGGGTTTGTATGGTATGAACGTAGGGCTGCCATTTGCCGACAAGGCATGGGCGTTCTGGGGCGTACTGGTGGTATGTGTGGTGACCGTGGTGGTGCTGTTGATTTTCTTTAAGCGGAAACGCTGGATGTGAGCGTTTTGCAGCTGTATTTAAAGCAGGTCAAATCCCACGCGTTGTATTTTTTCCAGATTGTCGATTTTATGTAACTGCTCAATCAATTCGTTGAGCGACTTGGCATTTTCGATGTAGAGCATCAGTTCGCCGGTGAACACGCCGTTTTTGGAGGCGATGTTGAGCGAGCGGATGTTGAGGTTGTGTTGTACGGAGATGATGTCGATGATCTCCTTGATCATGCCTTTTCGGTCGAATCCCTCCATGCGAACACCTGACAAGAATGTGATTTCCTGGTCTTTACGCCATTTTGCCTTGATGATACGGTTGCCGAATTTCGACATCTGTTCGATGGCTTCCGGGCAGTTGGTGCGGTGTACGATGATTTCGTCGCTCGAGATCTGGAAGCCTACCACCTGGTCGCCGGGGATGGGCTTGCAGCAGGGCGCAATGATGTGTTTGATTTTTTCGGAGGAAGACTCGTCGAGCATGAAGATTTCTGGATTCTTCTCCAACTCTTCATCCAGAAGTTTGTCGAGTGACTTCTTGGAAAGCTCGTCGCTGATGTTGCGCTGGAAACTCTCGAGGTTTTTGTTCTTGGCGTCGGAGATGATCTGTTGGATTCTCTCTTTCGACATTTTGCCCGATGCGATATATTTGTAGAACTCGTATTCGGAGCGTATCTTGGTGGCAGCCCGCACTTTACCCTTGTTGGCATCGTTGCACTCAAAGCCCAACTCTTGGAAGTAGTTGTTGAGGATGCGTTCGCCCTCTTCCTTATATTTCTTTTGTTCGAGGCGGATGGCCTCCTTGATGCACTCTTTGGCGCGGGTGGTTTTCACGAAGTCGAACCACTCTACGGTGGGGTATTGGTTCTTGGAGGTGATGATTTCGAGCTGGTCGCCGTTTTTCAGCACGTAGTTACGGGGCACGATTTCGGCGTTGACCTTGCCGCCGAGGCACTTGTTGCCGAGGTTGCTATGGAGGTCGTAGGCGAAGTCGAGCACGGTGGAGCCGGCCGGCAGGGTGCGCATGTCGCCTTTCGGGGTAAATACGAAGACCTCTTTGAGACCGAGGTTGAGTTTGATTTCGTTGAGGAAGTCGAGGGCGGTGCTGTCGTCGCTCTTGAGGATTTCACGGATTTTGGTGAGCCACTCTTCCACGCGGTTGTCGTACTCTTGCGGGGTGCGGTCGGCTTCTTTATATTTATAGTGTGCGGCGATACCTCGTTCGGCAATCTCGTCCATACGGTGCGAGCGTATCTGTACTTCTATCCACTTGCCGCTCTTGCTCATCACGGTGGTGTGGAGGGCCTGGTAGCCGTTGGGTTTCGGGTTCGAGAGGAAGTCGCGGATACGGTCGGGCTTATTGTGTGGGTATATCTTACTGACAATCCGGAAGATATCCCAGCACCGCTTGATTTCGTCCTGCGGTTCGGCTTCGAAGACAAACCGTACGGCGAACACATCGTATACGCCTTCGAAGTCGCATTTCTGGCGTTCCATTTTCTGGAAGATGGAGCAGATGGATTTGGTGCGGCCTGAAACGGTGGCCTCAATGCCTTCTGCCTTGAGTTGCTCTTCGATGGGGGTGATGAAGTCCTTGATCAACGTCTCACGGTTTTTCTCGGTGTCTTTCAGTTTGTTATAGATCATGCGGTAGTTGTTGGGGTCGGTATATCGCATGGCATAGTCTTCGAGTTCGCTCTTGATGTTGTACAGACCGAGACGGTGGGCGATGGGGACGTAGAAATAGGTGGTTTCGGAGGATATTTTCCACTGTTTTTCGGGCGGCATGGCGTCGAGGGTGCGCATATTGTGCAGGCGGTCGGCGAGTTTGATGAGGATGACGCGCACATCTTCCGACATGGAGAGGCATATCTTTTTGAAGGTCTCTGCCTGGATGGATTCGTTCTGGCTGAAGGGGAGGTTCTCGATTTTGGTGAGGCCGTCGATGATGCGGGCCACCTTGTCGCCGAACATCTCATTGATATCCTCGAGGGTGTAGTCGGTGTCTTCCACCACGTCGTGCAGCAGGGAGCACACCACGGAGGTGGTGCCGAGGTTGATGTCCTTCACCACGATTTTTGCCACGGCTAGCGGATGGTAGATGTAGGGTTCGCCACTTTTGCGGCGCATGTCTTTGTGGGCCTTGACGGCGAGGGCCATGGCTTTGTGGATGGTGTTGCGTTGCTGCAGGGTGGTCTTGTCCCAGATCAGGTTAAGCAGTTCGCGGTATTTGTTGAGGATGGTTTTACGCTCAAGTTCGGCGTCGGGGATATAAGGTTCCATGGTTATTGGGGTTGGATTTTCGATGATTTCTGATGTTGTTTTTCACTGCATACGGTTGTCAGTCCGCACTCGTCGCACTTGGGGTTGCGGGCGGTGCATACGTACCGTCCGTGCAGGATGAGCCAGTGGTGGGCGATGGGGATGGTTTCTGGCGGGAAGTGGGCGGTGAGCTGTTTCTCGACCTCCAGCGGGGTGTTGGCGTTGCGGACGATGCCGAGGCGGTGTGCCACGCGGAACACGTGGGTATCGACGGCCATGGCGGGCTGGTCATACACGATGGCGAGGATGACGTTGGCGGTCTTGCGCCCCACGCCCGGCAGGCGCGTCAGCTCTTCCATGGTGGACGGCACCTGTCCGTTGAAGTCCGACACCAACATCTTGGCCAGACCGCTCAGGTGTTTGGCTTTGTTGTTGGGATAGGAGACCGATTTAATCAGCTCGTAGATTTCCGACACTTCCGCTTTCGCCATCGCCTCGGGTGTCGGAAACTGGGCGAACAATCCTTTGGTGACGATGTTCACCCGCTTGTCGGTACACTGGGCCGACAGCACCACGGCCACGATGAGCTCGAAGCTGTTGCGAAACTCCAGTTCCGAGGCGGCATCAGGGTTGTGCTCGGCGAAGTACTGGATCAGGAACTGGTATTTTTCTTTGAGGGGCATGGTTCTTTTATTCATCTTAACCGCGAATTGCGCAAGTTGACGCGGATTTGTTTTATATCTTATTCTGAGTGCCTTTCGTTGAGATGGCGAGAAGTCCGATGAAGGTGAGGAGGCCGTTGACAATCAGCAGTTCGAAGCCGAATTTATAGCCCCACAGCAGTTGTTCGGAGAAACGGTTGAGCAGCAGGCAGAGGATAGGGGAGAGGATGGCGATGACGGGCACGAGGGCGGGAATCTTGATGTTTCTTTTGGTGAAAATGCTGAAAACGAACATGCCGAGGATGGGGCCGTAGGTGTAGCTGGCCACATTGAAGATGATGGTAATCAGTGAGTTGTTGTGGTAGTTGGAGAAGATGATGATGGTGATGAGGAAGAGGATGGCGATGCCGACGTGGATGAGGCGGCGGATGCGGGTTTGGCGTTTCGGGTCGGAGGTGATTTGGTTGAGATGGATGAGGTCGTAGCACACAGAGGTGGTGAGGGCGGTGAGGGTGCCGTCGGCGCTGGAGTAGCCGGCTGAGATAAGTCCAATGGTGAAGATGAGGGCAGTGGCTACGCCGAGGTGGTTGAAGGCGATCTCCGGATAGATTTTGTCGGTCTTGTGCGCGGCGATGATGTCGGTGAGGTCGATACCTTTGTTTTGGGCGTAGATGAGCAGCAGACCGCCGAGGAAGAGGAAGAGTGCGTTAGCCACTACGAGGATTCCCGAGAAGGTGAGCATGTTGCGTTGCGCGTCTTTCAAGTTCTTGCAGGTCAGGTTCTTTTGCATCATATCTTGGTCGAGGCCGGTCATCACGATGGTGATGAACATGCCGCTGATGATCTGTTTGACGAAGAAGTTGGACTGGTGCCAGTCGGTCTCGAAGAGTTGGGTGTGGCCGCCGGCCTTCATCTGGTGCCAGATATCGGAGAAGGGCATGCCTAACTGTTTGATGATGATGGTGATGGTGAGGATGAGGGCGGTGAGCATGAAGGTGGTTTGCAGGGTGTCGGTCCACACCACGGTCTTGATGCCGCCGCGGAAGGTATAGAGCAGGATGATGATGACCATGCCGGTAGCGGTGAGCCAGATGGGGATGCCCATCGCGTCGAAGACGAAAGTTTGGAGCACAAAAATGACGAGGTACATGCGCAGGGCGGAGCCGAGCAGGCGCGACAGGATGAAGAAGATGGAGCCGGTTTTGTGGGCGGAACCTCCCATGCGGTGCTCGAGGATCTCGTATACCGAGGTGACATTTTGTTTATAGTATATGGGCAGCAGCACGTAGGCGATGGTGATGTAGCCGAGGATGTAGCCGAGCACGATGCCGAAGTAGGTGAAGTGGATGTTGGCCACGTCGCCAGGCACCGACATGAAGGTGACGCCCGACAGCGAAGCGCCGATCATGCCGTAGGCCACCACAAACCACGGCGACTTGCGGTTGCCGGTGAAGTAGCTGGCATTGTCGGCCTTGCGGGCGGAGAACCACATGACGACAAACAGCAGGATGGTGTAGGCTGCGAAGAAAAAGAGAATCAGGTTTCCCATGCCAAATTGGTTATCAATACGCTGCAAAGGTACGTGTTTTTTCTCAATTTTGATGTGATTTGTCCGAAAATTTATGCACAATCTAATGTGATTAATATGGAATAGCGGTGGTAAAGGATGGGGATGAAAAGATTAATTATTTTTTAATCAGAGATTTATCTTGAATAAAAATTTTTTTGCAGAAAAGTGTGCCATCAAATAAAAAAATTGTATTTTTGCAGCCTCGAAAACGATGGACGTTATTTGAAATCGAACTCAGCACAGGCCGATATAGCTCAGTTGGTAGAGCAGCTGATTTGTAATCAGCCGGTCGCCGGTTCGAGTCCGTCTATCGGCTCGCCGGGGGGGTACCAGAGCGGTCAAATGGGGCAGACTGTAAATCTGTTGGCTTAGCCTTCGGAGGTTCGAATCCTCCCCCCCCCACCACCCTGCGGTAGTAGCTCATTTGGTAGAGCGGCAGCCTTCCAAGCTGCAGGTAGCGGGTTCGAGACCCGTCTACCGCTCCACAGAACAAGAATCAAGCACCTTATTTCGATAAGGTGCTTTTTTTTGTATCACGCAGATACTTAAGGGCTATTCTGTGGGCATAAAGGTCTGAAAATTTCCGTTAGTTATTCCGAAAACCGCTTCATCACCATGTCGGCGTAGGTCTTCGAAAGCGGGATACGGGTGCTGCCCGACTCGTCGAAAGAGATGTATAATCCCTCTTTATCTCGACTTATGATGTTGACTTTCTGTAAGTTGACCATATAGGAACGATGACAGCGCGCAAAACCGTACTGCGCCAATTCATCCTCCATGGCCTTGAGTTTGTTGCGCAACATGGCCGTGCTGTTTTTTCCATTATCTATATAATGTATCTTTACATAATTGTCGTCAGACTCCAGATAAAGGATGGTGCTGCGCTTGATGGAAAGCCGCAATTTCCCCTTTTCATCCATAAAATTGATGACCTCGTCAGCTTCTCTTCCCACATGGCTCTCTCGAAAATGGCGGCTTTGCAACTCTCTGATTTTTATTTCTTTAGTCTTTAATCCAATAAAAAGATAGGAGATAAGATACGGAATGACGAGTATAGTAGGTATAAAAATGAGGGTTTTTTGGAAGATGATCTGCGCCGGACGCGCATCGTGCAAAACAATCTTGGAGATAAAAAGATAAAGGATGGCAATGATGAAGATTTCAGCGAAGAGCCAAAGCACGTAGGCAAGGATGGAAAGCAGCTTTTTCCTATTGACGAAGTGCATGATGATGCGGCTGATGATCATCACCACCACACCCCCGAGGATGACACAGGTGGAATAGAAGGAGGTGGCTTGGTATTGACTGTCGTTGAACCAGCCGGCATCCCTGAAGGGTGTATATACGTTGACGAAAAATAGCGAGAAAAAGGTCACAAACATCAAAAGATAGACGTTGGTGGTCTTCTTGGCCAAATATTCGGGTATTCTTTTGTTCATTTTCGCCCCATTTTTTGTGGGGTGCAAAATTACACAAATTATTTTTCACCACATCCATCAAAATTTCACCCCATATTTTAAAATTTCACCCCACAAAATGGGTGTAAGTACCTTTTTTTCAATATGAATGAAAAAATGATGTTCTTTTGCCGCCGAAAAACCTAAACCTTTTACCATGTTAGAAAATAGAAACAAAGTGGCGGTCAGATACCGCAATACCGATTATACCTATGAGCAGCTTTTGAAGTTCTCTGAATGCTATGCACGGCACTTTGCCACCCTGCCGAATGTTGACAAGGTGGCCATTTTCGCCGAGAACTCCCCCGAATGGATCTTCGCTTTCTATGGGGCCGTGCGCAACGGTAGCGTGGTGGTGCCCATCGATGTGCTCTCCATCCCGAAAGAAATCGCCTACATCCTCAACGACTGTCGTCCCGAGATCGTCTTCACCTCATCTTCAAAGAAAAATACGTTGGAACAGGCCATCGCTATGGTGGATGACTACCAGTGTGCAGTCGTCGTCAGCGAGGATGTGGACGTCTCGTGTATTGCTGAATTGCCCGCATCGCCGATTGAAAATCGTCCGCTCAGCGACACCCTGCTCATTATCTACACTTCCGGCACCACGGGCAGTCCGAAAGGGGTGATGCTCAGCACTCGCAACGTATTATATAATGTAGATGCGGTATCGAAAGAGGTGCCTATCTTTACCGCCAATCGCAACGTAATGATTCTCTTGCCGTTGCATCATGCCTTCCCGCTGATGGGGTCGCTCATCGCTCCGCTCTATGTGGGTGGCACGGTCTGTATCGCCGATGGCATGAACGCCGAGAGCATCCTTTCAACGCTGAACAACGGCAAGGTCAGCATCATCATTGGGGTGCCGCGTCTGTACGACATGTTGGCCAAAGGTATGATGGCGAAGGTGAATGCCCATCCGCTGGCGCGCCTCATCTACAAAACCGCCCGCTTCGTCGGCAGCCGCTGGTTGTCGAAGGTGCTTTTCCGCAGCGTGCATCAGAAGTTCGGCGGCCACATCGACTATCTGGTCTCGGGAGGCGCTGCCTTATCTGATAGTACCGCCGAGGTGTTCAAAACCTTTGGTTTCTACGTGCTGGAAGGCTACGGCATGACCGAAACCGCCCCGATGATCAGCTTCACCCGTCCCGGTGAGCGCAAAATCGGCTTTGTGGGCCGTCCGCTTCCGGGCATACGGGTGCGCATCGACGAGCAAGGGGAGGTGTGCGTGAAGGGCGACAATGTGATGGAAGGCTACTACCACCGTCCCGAAGAAACCGCTGCCATCCTCCGTGACGGCTGGCTGCATACCGGCGACATCGGAATCCTCAGCAAGCACGGACTGAAACTGACAGGCCGCCTCAAAGACATCATCGTCACCCCTAACGGCAAGAATATCAATCCCGAAAACATGGAGGCCGAAATGGTGGCCTTCTCCGAGATGTTCAAGGAGGTGGGCATTTTTATGGAAGGCGGTATCCTACAGGCGATTATCCGTCCCGAGATGTCGGCCCTGCGCGACAAGTACGTGGAAAACCTCCATGAGGTGCTGAAGGATGTGGTGGCCGATTTCAACCAGACGCAGGCCTCCTACAAGCGCATCCAGCGCTTCCATGTTGTGTCGTGCGAACTGCCCAAGACGCGCCTCGGCAAGGTACAGCATTTTATGCTTTCCTCGCTGATGGAAGAGGTGGGCAAGTCGCGTCAAGAGGACGAGATGGAGAATCCTTCCCAGATTTATCTCATCCTTAAAAAATATCTCGAAACCGAAACCAACCGTACGGTTCATCCGCACGACCATTTCGAAATCGATCTCGCCATGGACTCGCTCTCCCGTGTGGCGCTGATGGCTTTTATCTACTCTAATTTTGGGGTGCAAATCGATGAGGTGAAGATGGACGAACTCAACAACTTGTCGGTCCTTGCCGAATACTTGGAGCAGCACGTTTCCGACGAGCAGATTTCGCAGGAGGTGGTGTCATGGGAAAGCATATTATTGGGCAATATCGCTGATATACAGCTGCCTAATCCGGGCTTTGTTCAGCTCATCACCCGTACGGTGTGCGACTTCTTGGTGCGTGTTTTCTGTCGCTGCAAGTCGAAAGGACAGGAGAACATCCCCGATGAGGCCTGCATCATCGTGGCCAACCACCGCAGCGCCCTCGACGGCGTGTTCATCACCTCGCAGATGCGGCTCTTTTCCGCCAGAAAAACCTTCATCTTTGCTAAAGCCAAGCATTGGAAAAGCCGGTTTGCCCGCTTTATGGCTAAGGAAAATAATGTGATTCTAATGGATATCAACAAGAACCTCACCGAGTCGCTCCGCCAGATGGCGGCCGCCCTGCGGAAAGGCAAGAAGGTGATCATCTTCCCCGAAGGGATGCGCTCGAAAGACAACCGTCTGCACGAGTTCCGCGACACTTTCGCCATCTTAAGTCGTACGCTGAACGTGCCGATTGTGCCGGTGGCGATAGAAGGCTCCGAAAGTGCGGTGTATGACCACATTGCGTTGCCGCGCTTCCAAAATAGGGTGGATGTGAAATTCATGAAGCCCATCTATCCGACTGGGAGTAAGAGTGCCAAAGTTCTGAAAGATAGGGTGTTTAGACTCTTTAAGGATGTCTTGGAGACGGGAAGAAGGTAGGCATTTGAGATGAGGGGAACTTACTCCCACTCGATGGTCGCCGGCGGTTTCGAGCTGATGTCGTAGACCACTCTGTTGATGCCGCGCACCTTGTTGATGATTTCGTTGGAGATGGCGCGCAGGAAGTCGTTAGGCAGGTCGGCCCAGTCGGCTGTCATGCCGTCGGTGGAGGTGACGGCGCGCAGGGCCACGGCATTCTCGTAGGTGCGCTCGTCGCCCATGACACCCACCGAGCGGATGGGCAGCAGGATGACACCCGCCTGCCACACCTGATCATATAATTTATGTTTCCGCAATCCGTTGATGAAGATGTCGTCGGCCTCCTGCAGGATTCGCACCTTCTCGGGCGTGATGTCGCCAAGGATGCGCACGCCGAGTCCGGGTCCCGGGAAGGGATGGCGCGTGATGAACGATTCAGGGATGCCCATTTCTCGTCCCACCTGCCGCACCTCGTCCTTGAAGAGCAGCTTCAGCGGTTCTACCACTTGCATGTGCATGCGTTCGGGCAGGCCGCCCACGTTGTGGTGCGACTTGATGACCATGCCGGTGATGGAGAGCGATTCGATGCGGTCGGGATAGATGGTACCTTGGGCGAGCCACTTCACGTCGCTGAGTTTTTTTGCTTCGGCCTCGAAAACTTCGATGAAGCCTTTCCCTATAATTTTACGTTTCTTTTCGGGGTCGCTTTCGCCTTTGAGGGCTTCGTAGAAATGCTGCGAAGCGTCCACGCCCGTCACGTTGAGGCCGAGCAGCTGGTAGTGTTTCAGCACGGACGAGAACTCGTTGAGGCGGAGCAGTCCGTTATCTACAAAGATGCAGTGGAGCTGTTGGCCGATGGCCTTGTTGAGCAGCATGGCGGCCACGGTGGAATCGACGCCGCCGGAGAGGCCGAGCACCACCTGGTCGGTGCCGAGTTGCTGGCGCAGCTCTTTCACCGTTGATTCGATGAACGAGGCGGGGGTCCAGTCGGCCTGGCAACCGCAGATGCCATGGACAAAGTTGCGGAGGATGGTGGGACCGTCCTCGGAGTGGAACACCTCGGGGTGAAACTGCACGGCCCAGGTGGGCTCGCCCTCAATGCGGTAGGCGGCCACGGGCACGTCGGCGGTGCTGGCGATGATGCGGAAGTTCTGCGGCAGCTCCACGATGGTGTCGCCGTGCGACATCCACACCTGTGAGTGGCCGCGCACCCCTTGGAAGAGCGGGTCGCTGTCGTCGAAGGTGGCGAGGCGGGCGCGGCCGTATTCACGGCTGTCGCTGCTGCCCACGCGGCCTCCCGAGATGTGGGCGAGATACTGCGCACCATAACAAACTCCTAACAAAGGAATCCGTTTGCGGAAGGCCGACAGGTCGGGTTTGAAAGCCTCCGCCTGGTTGACGGAGAACGGGCTTCCGGAAAGGATGACACCCTTTACCGTAGGGTCGCCTTCGGGGAATTTGTTGTAAGGAAGAATTTCACAATAGGTGTGCAATTCGCGCACGCGGCGGGCAATGAGCTGCGTATATTGCGAACCGAAATCCAAGATGATAATTTTGTCCATAATTTTGCGGTTTTTCAGGCTGCAAAAATACGGAATTGTTATGAGTAATTTTTCATTCATATTTTAATAAAAAACAATTTTTTTTCTTTTAAAAGAATGAATGAAGAGTAACTTTTTGATTTTTAATGTGAAATAATAGTGTTGAAAAGTTCATAAAAAATTTTTTGAAATTGAAAAAATCGAAAAAAAAATAATGTAATTTTGCCGCATCAAAAAACACATCATTATGGAAACAAAACATGTTTACACAGGGAAGACGAAAGACGTCTTCGCATTGAGCAATGGAAATTATCTCTTGAAGTTCAAGGATGATTGCACCGGAAAAGACGGTAAGTTCGATCCGGGTGAAAATTCTGTAGGACTTAAAATTGAAGGCGTTGGCAAGGTGAACTTGAAAATGTCCATCTACTTCTTTGAGAAGATCAACGCTGCTGGCATCCGCACCCACTATGTGAGCGCCAACTTGGACGATGTCACCATGGAGGTTCTGCCCGCCAAGGTGTTCGGCAAGGGTCTCGAAGTGATTTGCCGCTACAAGGCTGTGGGTAGCTTCTTCCGCCGTTACGGGGAATATGTGGAAGAGGCCGCTGACCTGCCTGAGTATGTAGAGATGACCTTCAAGAACGATGCCAAGGGCGACCCGCTCGTAACCAAAGACGGTCTCGTAGCCCTCAACATCATGACCGAGAAGCAGTATGACGACATCAAGGACATGACCCGCAAAGTCACCCGTATCGTCGCTGACGAGATGAAGGCAAGAGGCCTCGACCTCTACGACATCAAGTTCGAGTTCGGTTACGACAAAGACGGCAAGGTTATGCTGATCGACGAGATCGCTTCCGGCAACATGCGCGTTTACAAAAACGGCGAGTACATCGAACCGATGACCCTCTCCAAATTATTTTTTGAGAAATAATTGTTGAAATGAAAGTAGCAGTGATCATGGGAAGTGCAAGCGACTGGGACGTGATGTCTCCTGCTTGTACCACTCTTGAAGAGTTCGGAATTCCTTACGAGAAGAAGGTGCTGAGCGCACACCGCAACCCGGGGCCGTTGGCCGACTATGTCAGAGCGGCCCGCGACAATGGCTTTGATGTCATCATCGCCGGGGCAGGGGGCGCGGCACATCTGCCGGGGGTTATCGCCGCCCTCACCACACTGCCGGTAATCGGCGTGCCGGTGAAGTCGAAGGCGCTCAACGGACTCGACTCGCTGCTATCTATCGTACAGATGCCATCAGGAATACCGGTAGCCACCATGGCCATCGACGGCGCGAAGAACGCCGCACTGATGGCGGTCACCATACTCGCACTGCACCACCCGCACTTGACAGACCAACTGGAAGAGTTCCGCAAGCGTCAGAGTGAGAAAGTGCTGAATACGACTATATAACCCCATAACGCCCACGCGATAATACCGCGTGGGCGTTTTTCATTTAATATTAAACACTATGAACAGCAGACGCATCTACGTCGAAAAGAAACCCCAGTTCCGTGTCGAGGCCGACAGCCTCAAGGCGGAGCTGAATGAAAACCTTTCCCTTAACATCCGTAACCTTAGACTTCTCAACGTCTATGACCTCTTCGGCTTCAGCGACGAGCTGGTGGAACAGAGCCGCTACCGCGTGTTCGGTGAAATTGTCACCGACACCGTCACCGACAGCTGCGACCTCACCGGCAAGAAGTTTATCGCCGTGGAGTATATCCCCGGACAGTTCGACCAGCGGGCCTCTTCCGCCGTGGATTGCGTGCATCTGATTGACCCCGAAGCGGACATCCAGATCCGCAGCTCCCGTCTGCTGATTTTCGACGACGACACCACCGACCAAACCTTAGCACAGATTTCCCACTATTATATTAACCCTGTGGAAAGCCGTGCCAAAGACCTCAACGTGCTGTCGCTGTCGGAGCAGGCTGAGGTGAGCCCGATGGAAGACCTGACGGGTTTCACCCAGATGACGCCCGACCAGTATCAGGAGTTCTGCTCCTCTCATGGTCTGGCCATGAGCACCGCCGACCTCGACGAGGTGGTGCGCTATTTCAAACGTCAGGGTCGCGACCCGTGGGAAACCGAGTTGCGCATTCTCGACACCTATTGGAGTGACCATTGCCGTCACACCACCTTTACTACAGAATTGAAAGAAATTTCCATCGATGACTCTTTTATCAAAGCCGATATGGAGCAGTCGTTGGAGTTGTTATACAACATTCGTGCTGAGTTGAAACGCGAAAAGAAAAGCCTCTGTCTGATGGAGTTAGCCACTATCGGAGCGCGTTTCCTGAGTGCGAAGGGACTTTTGGATGATATGGAGCGCAGCGAGGAGAACAACGCTTGCAGCATCTTCGTGGATGTGGATGTGGACGGGCGTATGGAGAAATGGCTGCTCCAGTTCAAGAACGAGACCCACAACCATCCCACAGAGATCGAGCCTTTCGGTGGTGCGGCCACCTGCTTGGGCGGTGCCATCCGCGACCCGCTCTCCGGCCGTTCGTACATCTATCAGGCTATGCGTGTAACCGGTGCCGGCGACATCTGCAAGCCTGTGTCTGAGACCATCCCGGGCAAACTTCCGCAGCGTGTCATCAGCCGCAAGGCTGCCGCCGGCTACTCCAGCTATGGCAACCAGATCGGTCTGGCTACCACCATGGTGCGCGAGATTTACGATGCTGGCTACACTGCCAAGCGCATGGAGATTGGTGCGGTGGTGGGTGCCGTGAAGGCTGAGAACGTGCGCCGCGAGAGTCCGGCCCCCGGCGATGTGATCCTCCTCCTCGGAGGTCGCACGGGGCGCGACGGAGTGGGCGGTGCCACGGGTTCTTCCAAAAGCCATACCGAGACCTCCCTCGAGGTGTGCGGCAGTGAGGTGCAGAAAGGTAATGCGCCCGAAGAGCGCAAGCTGCAGCGACTGTTCCGTCATCCTGAGGTGACCAAACTGATTAAAAAATCCAATGACTTCGGAGCGGGAGGCGTAAGTGTCGCCATCGGGGAACTCGCTCCGGGTCTGGATATCTATATCGACAGGGTTCCCACCAAGTACTCGGGACTGAATGTCACCGAGCTGTCCATCAGCGAGTCGCAAGAGCGAATGGCGGTGGTGGTCAGAGCGGAGGACCGTTCCGAATTTGAAGGCTATTGCCAGCGCGACAATGTGGAGGTGACCTACGTGGCCGATGTGACCGACCGAGGCCGTATGCGTATCTTCAACGGCAGCAAGGCCGTTTGCGACCTTGAGCGCGAGTTCATCGACAGCGCGGGCGCACGCCACTACTCCACCGTGAAGGTGGCTCCTGTTTCATCAGAAAGCCCGTTCCACCGCACTCCCGCCGGTGCCGACCTGCCCGCCCGCATGTCCGCGCTGATGGGTTCCGCCAACGTGGCCTCCCAGAAGGGACTGGTGGAGATGTTCGACTCCACCATCGGCCGTTCCACCGTGCTGATGCCTTACGGCGGCAAGTACCAGGCCACCGAGACACAGGCATCGGTGCAGAAGCTGCCTGTTGATGGCTATACCGACACGGCCAGCGTGATGGCTTTCGGCTACAATCCCGACATTGCACGCTGGAGTCCGTACCACGGTGCCGCCTACGCCGTTGTGGAGGCCTGCACCAAGGTGGTGGCTGCCGGCGGCAATTTCGCTACCATGAGATTCTCTTACCAGGAATATTTCGAGAAGATGACCACCGATCCCTACCGCTGGGGCAAGCCGTTCTCCGCACTGCTCGGCGCATTGAAGATGCAGGTGGCGCTCGGCCTCCCGTCCATCGGCGGTAAGGACTCGATGAGCGGCAGCTTTGAGAACCTAAACGTGCCGCCTACACTGGTGGCTTTCGGCATTACTACGGTGAATGCCAATACCGTCATCTCTCCTGAGTTCAAGAAGGCTGGACATTCTATCTATCTCATCCAGCATCGTCCGGCAGCCAACTGGATGCCCGACACCGACCAGTTGGTTCGTAACTGGAATTTCATTCACCAAAATATTGAAAACCATAGAATTGTATCTGCTTGGTCGGTGGGATTCGGCGGTGTGGCCGAAGGTTTGGTGAAGATGTCTATGGGTAATGGTTTAGGCGTCGAGGTGAAGATGGCTGAAGATGAGCTGTTTGCGTTGAATTACGGCTCGGTCATCGTGGAAACCGACGGCATGATTGACTTCCCGGACGCTGTGCTTCTGGGTAAGGTGACCGATGATGCAGTGGTGACCATCAACGGTGCAGCAATGAAGCTCGCGGCGTTGGAGAAGGCTTACGATGAGCGCTATGCGAAGATATATCCGGTGCGGGTGGCTCCGTTGTTTGATGAGAAGATGGAGAATGTGAAAGAGACCGCCCACGAGGTGTTGGCCCACTATCCCGGAGAGGTGCCTGCTGGCGGGCCGGTGGTCTGTCTGCCGGTGTTCCCGGGCTCCAACTGCGACTACGACACTGCCAAGGCGTTCCGCAAGGCGGGGGCGCAGGTGCGGCCATTCATCTTCCGCAACCTCACTGCGCAGGATGTGCTGACCTCTATCAGCGAGCTGGAGAAGCGTATCGACGACTGCCAGATTCTGGCTTTCTGCGGCGGTTTCTCCTGCGGCGACGAGCCCGACGGAAGCGGCAAGTTCATCGCATCGGTGATAGGCAACGAGAAGATTGCCGCCGCCATCGGCCGGCTCCAGGCACGCTGCGGCCTGATTCTGGGCATCTGCAACGGTTTCCAGGCCCTTGTCAAGAGCGGTTTGCTGCCGTATGGCAAGGTCGGCGCGGTCACGCCCGATTCACCCACTCTGTTCCGCAACGACATCAACCGCCATATCTCCATGATGGCCGAGACTGAGGTGGTGGCGACACGTTCGCCATGGCTCGCCTCCTTCAAGCCCGGCGACCGCCATACCATTGCGCTGAGCCACGGCGAAGGCAAGTTCGTGGTAGGGGAGGAGATGGCCCGCCAGCTGTTCTCCAACGGTCAGGTGGCCTTCCGCTACACCGACAACCCGAACGGCTCGCATTACGACATCGAGGGAATCGTGAGCCCCGACGGACTCATCCTCGGCAAGATGGGACATAGCGAGCGTTTCGAGCAGAATCTTTTTAAGAATATTGACGGGAACCGCTGTCAGGCGATTTTCGACAACGCAGTAAAGTATTTTCAAAAATAGAACAATCAACATCATTACGAAAACATTATAATTATGGGTTTACTTGGAATTTACAACGTACCGAATGTATCCACTGCACTTTATTACGGGATACACAACTTGCAGCACCGCGGGCAGGAAGGCGCTGGTATGGCAACTTTTGATGAGAATGGCAAATGCTTGCGCCATCGTGGCTTAGGCCTGGTGGACAGCATCTTCGATGCCAAATCTATCAGCGAGTTGAAGGGTAGCATTGGTATGGCCACCGTGCGTTATGCCAACATCGCCAATAGCGGTCTTGACACCGTGCAGCCGCTCTTCTTCCGTCACAGCTCCGGCGATTTCGTAGTGGCCGGTGATGGCTGCCTCGTCAACACCAAACCGATTTTCGAGAGCTTGGAAGAGATGGGCAATGTCTTCCAGACAGGTCTCGACAGCGAACTTTTCGCCCATCTGATCAAGAAAAGAAAAAGCGAAGACCGTATTGAGAACATCATCAATGCTTTGCGTGGACTGGAAGGCGGTTTCACCTTCTTGGTGATGACCAAGAACCGTCTGTATGCTTGCCGCGATAAGAACGGTATCAAACCGTTGGTTTTAGGTAAGTTAGGAGATGGTTATGTGGTGAGCAGCGAGTCTTGCGCTTTCGAGATTATGGGGGCCAAGTTTGTGCGCGACATCGAACCGGGTGAAATTCTCTGTATCGACAACAAAGGTTTGCGTTCCAACTTCTATTCAGAAGAGAAACGTCACTGCATGTGCGGCATGGAGTTCATCTATTTGGCTCGTCCCGACAGCGACATCGACGGCTGCAACGTGCACGCCTACCGTATGGAGTCGGGTCGCCGTCTGGCCCGTTTGTGGCCGGTGGAGGCCGACATCGTGGTCGGTGTTCCCGAGTCAAGCTTGAGTGCCGCTATGGGTTATAGCGAAGAGAGCGGTATTCCTTACGAAATGGGTCTGGTGAAGCACAAATATATGGGCCGTACCTTCATCCAGCCGGAGCAGCAGCTCCGTGAGATGGGCGTGAAGCTGAAACTGAGCCCTGTCCACTCGATTCTGAAAGGCAAGAGAGTGGTGCTGGTGGATGACTCCATCGTGCGTGGTACCACCTCGTTGAAGATTGTGAAGCTGTTGCGTGAGGCCGGCGCTACCGAGGTGCACGTGCGTATCGCCAGCCCGATGATGAAATACCCCTGTTACTACGGCGTTGACACCTCCACTCCGGAAGAGCTGCTCTGCTCGAACCGTACGCTGGAGGAGGCTTGCAAGATGCTCGGTGCTGACTCGCTCGGCTATATGACTCCGGAAGCCTCTCGCGAATCGACCTTCGGCTGTGCTGAGCTGTGTCTGGCCTGCTTCACGGGCGAATATCCGTCGGGTGACATCAAGTGTGGAAAGTGTAATTTTTAGAAATTTTAATAAAGAATCATTATGGCAAAATCTTACGAAAAAGCGGGAGTAAATCTGGAGGCTGGCTACGAGGTGGTCCGCCGCATCAAACAGCATGTGTCGTCAACCGAGCGCAAAGGGTCGATGGGCAACATCGGTTCTTTTGGCGGAATGTTCGACCTGAGTTGTCTGAACATCAAGGAGCCGGTGCTGGTGAGCGGCACCGACGGTGTGGGCACCAAGCTGAAGATTGCTTTCGCGATGGACAAGCACGACACCATCGGTATTGATGCCGTGGCCATGTGTGTGAACGACGTGCTGGCACAGGGTGCCGAGCCGCTGATCTTCCTCGACTATGTGGCGTTAGGGCATAATGTGCCGGAAAAGGTGGAGGCGATTGTGGCCGGTGTGGCCGACGGATGCCGTCAGGCTGGTTGTGCCCTTATCGGTGGCGAGACCGCCGAGATGCCGGGCATGTACTCCGACGACGAGTACGACATCGCCGGTTTCACCACGGGCGTGGTGGAGAAGTCGAAGCTGATTGATGGCGGCAGCGTGTCGGTAGGGGATGTGCTGGTGGGCATTGCCTCATCGGGTGTGCATTCCAACGGCTTCAGTCTGGTTCGTAAGATTGTGGAACGCAAGGGATTCGGTTATCGTCAGCGCGTGGGCGACTGCGACGAAGAGTTCGAGGCCGCCTACGGCGATGCCACCCTCGGCGAGGTGCTGCTGACCCCCACCCGTATCTATGTGAAACCCGTGCTGGATGTGATTCACCAGTGCGACGTGCATGGCGTTTGCCATGTCACTGGCGGTGGTTTCGACGAGAACATCCCGCGTGCGCTGCGCGAGGGACAGGGTTTGGAGATTCAGGAGGGCAGCTGGGAGATCCTGCCGGTGTTCCGCATGTTGGAAAAGTGGGGCAAGGTGCCGCACCGCGAGATGTTCAACATCTTCAACATGGGTATCGGCATGGTGGTCATCTTGTCGGCTGCTGAAGCCGAGAAGGCCATCGCCATCCTGGCGCAGCATGGCGAGAAGGCCACCGTCATCGGCAAGGTGACGGGCGAGCCCGGCGTGAATATTGTAATGAAATAAAACGACAGGTTTGTAGAGACGCGATGAATCGCGTCTCTACTCCTTTTAAATCAACAAATTCGATGAAATCCTCTAACCTTTTCCGAATCTTTCTCATCGTGCTGCTGGTAGCGGCGGGGAGCTTCAATTCTTGCGAAAAGCCGGAACAGGTGGAGGAACAGCAGCAGGGACCGCCCTCATATGCCTCTTCTGATGTCGATTTGCAAGGTACATGGGATTGTATTTCTCTTGTGCCATCAAGCGACACCTGCTACCTTCGGGTCACCTTTTTCGAGCATTATTTTTCCACAGACAGCAAAGGACAGTACTATCTGCAACGTTATTCTTGGATGAATCCACAGTGGCCGTCTGGCGGTTATTTTCAAAGTTGGGTAAGATGCAGCTATTTGATTTATAATGGGAAATTCTATATGTGGAATCGCGAGTTGCCTCCTGCCCAATGGACGGAAATGCCTTTTTATGCTAACATTCCGCCCACCTTCGATGCTTCTCTTCATGGAGATACTTTGGAATTGCAATGTCTGTTCACTCGCGAGAATTGCCCCAATGTGGATTTGCCGGAAGAAGACCATTATACCTTTGTCAAACTCAACAGATAAGCCATGAAAACATTGCGAAAATTCTTTATTTTAGTGCTGTTGGGCGTTTCTCTTTTTTCTTGTACGAAAGAAGAACCTATCGAAGAACCGGATACTCCGACAGAATCTTGTGCAATCTGTGGTACGTGGGAGTGGCAGGCAGAGCATTCAAATTCTTTACAGCCCCAAGAGGGGGATTACCTCAGAATTACATTCAGGGAGCATAGCTACAGGGTGGAGAGCAACTATTTATATTGCTATGGAGATACGTGTGTTCCGCATCTTTGTCAGTTTTACAACAATGAACAGGGCAATTATAAGATTGAGGATGGGAAATTCTACCTGTGGCATGTCACACCTCTCCCGAACTTTGCCGAGATTCCGTATCAGGAAGGGATTGGTCCGGTTTTTAACGTGACGATGGATGCTGACACTATGCGGTTGCAGTATCTTTTTTCTCAACTACAATCTTTCCATGAATATCCACAATGGTTTAAATTAGTGAGGGTAAGATGAAAATGATTTGTTTTCCTCTAAAAATATCGTATATTTGCAACCTGTAACTCGTAGATGATTTTCACTGAAAACAGTCTGATTAAAAGTAAGAAAAGATGAACGATAAGAAAAAAATTGCGATTTTTGCCAGCGGGTCCGGCACCAACTTCGAGGCATTGGCACAGGCCTGTGCCGACGGACGGCTGAATGCCGACGTGGTGCTGATGGTGTGCGACAAGCCCGGCGCCAAGGTCATCGAGCGTGCAGAGCGTTTCGGTGTGGAGAGTTTCGTCTTCTCCCCGAAATCGTACCCGTCGAAAGCCGACTTCGAGCGCGAGATTGTGCAGATGTTGCGCGACCATCAGGTGGATCTCGTCTGCCTCGCCGGCTACATGCGGCTCGTGGGTGACACGCTGCTGGCGGCCTATCGGGGCAAAATCATCAACATCCACCCTTCGCTGCTGCCCGCCTTCAAGGGTGCGCACGCCGTGGAGGACGCCGTGGCCTACGGCGTGAAAGTGTTCGGCATCACCATCCACTATGTGGACGAAACCCTCGACGGCGGCAAAATCATCGCCCAGCGCGCCTTCCCCTACGACGGCAACGACCCCGACGAAGTGCACCGCATCGGACAGAAAATCGAACATGAGCTGTATGTGGAGACCGTCGGGAAGCTATTGGGATGTGAGTATGTGAGGATATGAGTATGGGATGAAAAGATGAAAGGATGAAAGGTGCAACTTTAACTTCTTAACTTATTAACTTCTTAACTCAAATCCACTTTTAACGAATCAACAAATCAACAAATCAACGAATCAACGAATCAACAATAATGAGAGCATTAGTAAGCGTTAGCGACAAAACCGGACTGGTGCCTTTTGTGAAGGCCCTGCAAGAGATGGGCTGGGAAATCATCTCCACGGGAGGCACAAGCCGTCTTCTTCAAGAAAATAACATTAAAACTATCGGCATTAGCGAGGTGACCGGCTTCCCGGAGATTCTCGACGGCCGTGTGAAGACGTTGCATCCCAACGTGCATGGTGGCATCCTCGCTCGTCGCGACCTTCCCGAACATCTCCAAACTCTCAAGGAGCATGCTATCGAGCAGATTGACATGGTGTGCGTGAACCTCTATCCGTTCCGCCAAACGATTGCCAAAGAAGGTGTTACTTTCGAAGAGGCCATCGAGAATATCGACATCGGAGGTCCCTCCATGGTGCGCAGCGCCGCCAAGAACTGGCGCGACGTGACCATCGTGTGCGACCCTGCAGACTACGAAACGGTGATTGCTGAGATTCGCGAGCATGGCAACACCACGCAGGAGACACGCCTCAAACTGTCGGCCAAGGCCTACACCCATACTGCCGAGTACGACAGCTGCATCGCTACCTACATGCGCAAACAGGCCGGTCTGCCCGAGAAACTTTTCTTGGAGTACGACCTGAAACAGAGCCTCCGCTATGGCGAGAACCCGCATCAGTCGGCCAACTTCTATGCTGCCTCCGAACCCGTTCCATTTTCCCTCGCTTTTGGTAAGCAGTTGCAAGGTAAAGAATTATCATACAATAATATACAGGATGCCAACGCAGCCTTGAATGTGGTGCGCGACTTCGACGAACCCTTCTGCGTGGCGCTGAAGCACATGAACCCGTGTGGTGCCGCCGTAGGCAAAACCATTGAGGAAGCATGGCAGGCTGCCTATGAGGCTGATAAGGTGAGCATCTATGGCGGCATCGTGGCCGTCAACCGTCCGCTTACGAAAGAGGTTGCCCTCGGCATGAAACCCATCTTCTTGGAAATCGTCATCGCCCCGTCGTTCACTCCCGAGGCTATGGAGATTCTTTCCACCAAGAAAAACCTCCGCGTGATGGAGGTGGATATGACTAAGGCGGACAAGCCCGTGATGCAGTATGTAGGTGTGAATGGTGGTCTGCTGGCACAGCATCTCGACACGCAGATGGAGACGCTGAAAGCGGATATGTGCGTGACGGAAGTGAAGCCCACCGAGGAACAGATGCACGAGTTGGATTTTGGATGGAGAATTGTGAAGCACGTGAAATCCAATGCTATAGCAGTGGTGAAAGACAACCATACTGTTGGTGTTGGTGCGGGACAAACTAACCGAGTGGGCTCTGCTGAAATCGCTCTGAAACAGGCACACGCCGCAGGCTTCACCACTAACCTGGTGCTGGCTTCCGACGGCTTCCTGCCCTTTGACGACACGGTAGCACTCGCCCACGAGTACGGCGTGACCGCCATCGTGCAGCCCGGCGGCAGCATCCGCGACGAAGATGCCATCAAGAAAGCCAATGAGCTGGGTATCACCATGCTCTTCACCGGCGTTCGCCACTTCAAACACTAAGGACAATGTACAATGAACAATGTACAATGTACAATGAACAATGTACAATGTACAATGTACAATGAACAATTAACAATGTAATCATCAAATCATCAAATCTTTCAAATCTTCAATTTATGAATAAAGTACTAGTCATCGGAGGCGGGGGTCGCGAACATGCCATTGCGGATGCGTTGCATCGTTCGCCGCAAGTGGGACAGATCTTCTGTGCGCCCGGCAATGCGGGAACTGCCGCCATCGCTACCAACATCGGGTTTAAAGATACCGATGTGGAGGGACTGTTGCGTTTCGCCCAGGAGAACCAGATTGACCTGACGGTGGTGGGCCCCGAGGCGGCGCTGGCGGTGGGCATTGTGGATGCTTTCCGTGCCGCTGGATTGGCGATTTTCGGTCATACGAAGTCGGCCACCCGCATCGAGAGCAGCAAGGAGTTCGCCAAGGAACTGATGATGAAGTACCATATTCCGACCGCTGGCTACCGCAGCTTTACCGACTATGCCGAGGCACTGTCGTATGTGGAGGCGAGACCTTTCCCGGCCGTGCTCAAATACGACGGGCTCGCTGCCGGCAAGGGCGTGGTGATTGCGGAAAATCTGGAGGAGGCTAAGGCCGCCCTCAAGGATATGCTCACCGACTCGCACTTCGGCGACGGCAAGGTGGTGGTGGAAGACTTCCTCACCGGTCCCGAGTTCTCGTTTATGTGCTTCGTGGATGGCGAGAAGGTATATCCGATGCCGCTTTCGCAGGACCACAAGCGCGCCTTTGATGGCGACAAGGGACCTAACACGGGCGGTATGGGTGCCTACACGGGACTGCCGTTCATCACCGATGAGGACAGAACATTTGCGTTGGAGCATATTCTGAAATCCACCGCTGCGGCCATGTGCGCAGAGGGTTGTCCGCTGTCGGGCGTGCTGTATGCCGGACTGATGAAAACTCCGCAGGGTATCAAGGTGATCGAGTTCAACGCCCGTTTCGGTGACCCCGAAACCGAGGTGGTGCTGCCGCTGATCGAAAGCGACATCTTTGACATCTTCGCTGCGGTGGCGCATCAGTGCGAACCGAAGCAGCAGCTGCGCTGGTCAAACAAGGTGACGATGGGCGTGGTGCTGGCCTCAAAGGGCTATCCGGGCTCATACGACAAGGGGTTTGTTATCGAGGGTGTTGATACGGTGCAGGCCCGCATCTACCACATGGGGACCAAGATGGACAACGGCGTTCTTAAAACTGCCGGTGGCCGTGTGATGATGGTGGTGGCCGAAGGCGACGACATCCCATCCTTGAAACAGAAAGTCTATTCCGAAGTTGCTAAAATACACTGCGACAACCTCTTCTATCGTAACGACATCGCCCACTGGGCGTTTGAAATTGAAAACTGAAAATTGAAAACGGAAAACTAATAATTGTACATTGTACATTGTTCATTGTAAATTGAAAACTTCTCACATAATCTTATAATCTTCAAATCTCAAATCTCTCAAATCTCTCAAATCTTTTAATATAAAAAAAATGGCTCAAATCATTGACGGAAAAAAACTGGGAGCGCGTATCAAGGAGAAAATCCATGAGCAGATTCCGCTGTTGGAGCAGCAGTATGGCCGCCGCCCGTCGCTTTATGTCATCATTGTCGGCGAAGACGAGGGTAGCCTGAAGTATGTCACCAACAAGGTGAAGACCGCCAAGACGATTGGCATGGATGCCCGTTTGATCGCCTTGAAGGAGAACATCAGCGAGAGCGAGCTCATCAACATCATCCATGTGCTGAATGCCGACCCGCTGGTGGACGGTATCTTGGTGCAACTGCCGTTGCCGAACCACATCAACGAGGACCGCGTGGTGGATGCCATTGAAAAACACAAGGATGTGGATGGTTTCCATGCGCTGAATGTGGGTTCGTTGTGGCAGGGCACGCACTGTATCGCGCCGTGTACGCCGAAGGGCATCATCCAGCTCATCAAGAGTACGGGGATTGAGATCCGTGGCAAGATGGCCGTGGTGGTGGGGCGTAGCAACATCGTGGGCAAGCCGGTGGCGAAGCTGCTGCTGGACGAGAATGCCACGGTGGTGATGGCGCATACCGGCACCCGCGACCTCCGTGCCGTGACGCTGCTAGCCGACATCCTCGTGGTGGCCGCCGGTCAGGAGAAACTCATCACCGCAGATATGGTGAAGCCCGGCGCAGTAGTGATTGACGTGGGCATCACCCGCAATGCCGAAGGCAAAGTGGTCGGCGATGTGGACTTTGAGAATGTGAAGGAGGTGGCCGGCTACATCACGCCCGTTCCGGGTGGCGTGGGACCGCTCACCATCGCCATGCTGATGAAAAACACTATGGAGTGCTTCCTCTGCCATGCCGAGTCAAGCACTGACGTGTCGAAACTGTGGGCCACCATCATCAAAGCTCGTATTGGAGGAAGTGCGGAATAGGGGAGCACTATTATTTTAGACCATTATGAAAACAAATTAAAATATCAACCATCAAAAATTAAAATCAAATGAATCAAGGAGTTATTGCTATGGGTCTCACCTGCCCCATCATCAGAGAAGGTGACAATCTCGCTGCTATCGTTGTAGAAAGTGTGCTGGATGCTATCCGCAAACCCAACAACGAATTCGACATTTGCGACCGTGCAGTAGTAGGTATCACCGAGTCGGTGGTCGCCCGCTCGCAGGGCAACTATGTCACAGTGGATGACATTGCTGCGGATGTGAAGGCAAAATGTGGTGAGAACGCCACCATCTATATCTTGAACCCCATCTATTCGCGCAACCGCTTCGCCATCATCCTCAGAGGTATCGCCCGCGCTGCCAAGAAGATCGTGCTCGTCATGCCCGAAGAGGACGAGGTGGGCAACGTGCTTCGCAACCATCCTTTCACCAAAATGAATTATGATGAGTATTACAAGGAGATTTGCGAACAGGAGAACGCCGCCGTTGAGGTGCGTCCCGACTTCTGTGGTGCTGCTGCTAATGAGTGGGTTATCTTGGGTAATCTGCACGATTATGAAGAGAAAAAACGTGCAATGGGCGGCAACAATGTGTTCACCCTCGCCGACATCCTGTCCGACCGTTGCCAGTATGGTTTGCTCGGTTCCAACAAGACCGATGAGGAGCGTATCAAGCTGTTCCCCAAGACCGCTGAGGCTTTGGAGCTGGTACACAAAGTACATGATGAGCTGAAAGCCGTTACGGGTAAGGATATCATCGTGGGTATCTATGGTGATGGCTGTTTCAAAGATCCTAAAGGTGGAATTTGGGAATTTGCAGACCCGATTACCATGCCGGCTTATACCCATCCTGAAATTATGGAAGGCACTCCCAATGAGTTGAAAGTGAAGGCTTTGGCAGATGATAAATTTGGTAAGCTGAATGGCGCTGAGCTGCAAGCTGCCATTGAAAAGGAGATTGCCGACAAGAACAGCAACCTGATGGGTTCGATGCAGAGCCAGGGCACTACCCCGCGTCTCTATCGCGACCTGTTGGCCAGCTTGATGGACCTCGTGAGCGGTAGCGGCGACCGTTGCACCCCGATCATCCTGATCCGCAATTATTTCCACTAAGAGAGAAAATTCTTATTTTCTCTCTTTTCTCGAATCATCACTAAAAACCTAATATTATGTCATTTATACAAGATAAAATTCAATTTGATGGGCTGACATTCGACGATGTGCTCTTGTTGCCCGCCTATTCGGAAATCCTTCCCCGCGAGGTGACGTTGGGTACCCGTTTCACCCGCAACATCCGTCTGAATGCCCCGTTTGTGTCGGCTGCCATGGACACCGTCACCGAGGCCAAGATGGCCATCGCCATGGCTCGCGAAGGTGGTATCGGTGTGATTCACAAGAATATGCCTATTGAGGAACAGGCACATCAGGTCAGCATGGTGAAGCGCGCCCAGAACGGTATGATCAACAATCCCGTGACCATCACGCCCGACAGGACCGTGGGTGACGCCCAGCGTATCATGAGAGAGTACCGCATTGGCGGTATTCCGGTCATCAACGAGCAGGGGGTGCTGGTGGGCATTGTCACCAACCGCGACCTGCGTTTCGAGACCAAGATGGCACGTCCCATCACCGAAGTGATGACGACAGAAAATCTCATCACCACCACGCATTACGATGATATGAATGAGGTGATTGAGCTCTTGCAGCGGTACAAGATTGAGAAGCTGCCCGTGGTGGACGACCAGTACCGTCTGGTGGGGCTGATTACCTACAGCGACATCACCAACTCGAAGGACAAGCCGAATGCGTCGAAGGATGCCAGCGGCCGTCTGTTGGTGGCTGCCGGTGTGGGCATCTCGCACGAGACCCTCGCCCGTGTGGAGGCTTTGGTGGAGGCCGGCGTTGACGCGCTGGTGCTCGATTCCGCCCACGGCAACTCTGCCGGTGTCATCAATGCCTTGAAGGAGGTGAAACGCAACTTCTCCACTGTGGATGTGGTGGTGGGCAACATCGCCACTCCCGATGCCGCACGCCGTTTGGTGGATGCGGGCGCTGATGCCGTGAAAGTGGGTATCGGTCCCGGCTCCATCTGTACCACCCGTGTGGTGGCTGGCGTGGGTGTGCCGCAGCTGAGTGCTATCTATGGCGTGAGCAAGGAGCTGAAGGGTACCGACGTGCCGCTGATTGCCGATGGCGGTCTGCGCTACTCGGGCGATATCGTGAAGGCTTTGGCAGCTGGTGGCGACACCGTGATGCTCGGCGGTATGCTGGCCGGTGTGGAGGAAGCTCCGGGTGCAACCATCCTGTATAACGGTCGTAAGTATAAGACTTACAGAGGAATGGGTTCCTTGGAGGCGATGCAGTGCGGTTCAAAAGACCGTTATATGCAGAGCGATGTGGAGGATGCCAAGAAACTGGTGCCGGAAGGCATTTCTGGACGTGTGCCCTACAAAGGAACCTTGTACGAGGTGTTCTATCAGATGGCGGGCGGTCTGCGCTCTGGCATGGGCTACTGTGGTGCCTCTACCATCGAGAAGCTGCACGAGGCACGTTTCTGCCGCATCAGCGCCGCCGGTGTGGTGGAGAACCATCCGCACGACATCACCATCACCAGTGAGTCGCCCAACTACTCGAAAGAGCTGTAAGGTTCATACTTGCGTTGTGTGATCAAACAATAGCGGGCATGCCATTCGGCGTGCCCGCTTTCGTTTGTTGGTGACGACGAAATCTCGAATACAATTATCGTTATTGGCCGATTGCTGCATTCAGCTCGTCAATGTAACCGCAAAGCTCGTCGCGGCCCTTTCCCGTCTGTGCTGAGGTGAGGAAGTAAGGGGGCAGCTCCTCCCATGTCTCCAACATCTTGTTCTTGAACAACTGCACGTTGCGCTGCACCTGCGCGTTGGAAATCTTGTCTGTTTTCGTAAAAACGATGGAGAAAGGAATGCCGTTTTCCCCCAATTGGTTGATGAAGTTGATGTCGTTTTTTTGCGGCTCCAACCTCGAATCAATCAGCACAAAAACCAGTTGCAGGTTTTCTCTCTTTTGAAAATACTGGTCGATCATCGCCGCCCATTTCTCGCGCTGGGTTTTCGACACACCGGCATATCCATAGCCGGGTAAATCCACCAAATACCAACTGTTATCAACGATGAAATGATTGATAGTTTGAGTTTTGCCAGGTTTAGATGAAATCTTGGCCAGCGAATTGTTTTTGGTCAGCATGTTGATGAGGGATGATTTCCCCACATTCGACCTGCCGATGAAGGCATATTCGGGAAGAGTGGGTGGCGGGCATTTCTGCCACGTCACCGCGCTTTGTAGATATTCTGCTTTTTGGATAGGCATTAGTATTTGGCAATTTTGGAGGTTCCCACTAACTGCTGGCCGCTGACGATCTTCAGGATGTACATTCCATTCGACAAGTTGCTGACATTCAGAATGGTGGAGACATTAGTGATGTGTCCTGCGTTGACCAGCTGGCCCGACAGGTCGTAAATCATGTAGTCGGCGCGGTTCTGCTGCAAGAACTCTTCGTCCAGCTCAACGGTAAGCTGACCGGTGGTGGGGTTCGGATAGGCCATGAAATGGGCTTCTCCCTGGGAGTAGTCGCTGATCTTGTCACTTTCCAGCACTGTGATATTGTCGATGTAAACATGGTCTAAGGTGTAGATGAAGAGGTCGCCAGCCATGCACTTCGACTCGAAGGTGATGCTGTGCAGAGCCCCCACTTTGTCGCACAAGTTGATGGCGCGGGTGGTGAAGGGATCGTTGGAGCCGGTGGCCGGATAGTAGTTCGGACTGGCGGGCTCATCGTCCACCAGCACGCGCATGAGGCTCGACATGTGGAGATCGACATCGGCGGTGATGTAGCCGCTGAGCAGACTCTGATAGATATCCACGCCCGACTGTTGTTTCAGGTCGAACTGGATGGCGAACTGGGCGAGGTCGGTAGCATCGGCGCAGAAGGTGATGCGCGAGTTCAATTTCTCATTCACGCTCCACCAGTCGTCATCTTCCGGGAATTCCAGCTGGTCGTAATATTCCATCGCGTTGCCGCCGGTCACCTTGATGAGTTTGCCGTCGTTGTAGCCGGTCATCGTTCCAATGGAGAGCGAAGACCATGCGCCCACTTCAGTGTAGTAGAACTGGTTGCTGCTGACGGCCTCAAAAGTCATTCGTCTGTCGGGCAGTTCGGTAATAGGAATTGGGCGGATAATCATTTTGCTGACCATATTGTCGGAGGCATCAATGTCGTCGGGATTCAGCGAGTAGATTCTCACCGTCGTACGCGGCGTTTCGGTGAAGTCAGCCGGAGTCTGGAAAGTGTAAGTCAGCGTGTCGGCAGACGTTACGGTATGGTCGAGCACCACCCATTCGGAAATGGTGTCGCCATTGTTGAGTTTGTAACCGATCAGCACGGAGTCGCCTGCAAGGATGGAGTCGCAGATGTCGAAAGTCACGGCACACACAATCGGGGTGGCATCGGTGAGGAAGCAGGAGGAGACGGGGGAGATCAGTTCCACGATATGGAGGTCGGCATTCTGATACACACGGTTTTCGTAAGTGTAGTTCATAAGGCTGTCGGTGTATTCCTCAGTAAATTCAGGTCTGATGAAGATGTTCATCCGGTGTTGGCCGATGGTGGAAGCGTCCACCGTGCGGTGCAGGGTAAGGAGGAAGGTCTCGCCCGGCTCGACGGTCTCGGTCAGGATGACCGTGTCAAGCATCTCGATGGTCTGGTCAGCCACAATTCTCACGTGGATGGGCGTGCCAGCGGCAAGGGGCTGGTCGCAGGAGTTGTACAGAATCTCCAGCGCAATGGGTTCTGCATCGCTCATGGCGCAGGCCGTGGTGGGCGATAGGATCTCATTCACATACACAATATCGTCGGAGTAGCGGTGGCCCAATCCCACTGCATTCCATGCCTCAGCTACGGTATAAACTTCCGGCGAGCAGGCTCCGTAAAGTTGTTCAGCTACCAGCAGCGACAACTCGCGGGTGTCCGCATAGTCGGAATATTCGGTGAGGTTCTCGGTCAGCGTGTAAAAAGCGATGTGGGCAGCTTTGTCCTTGCCCACGGGGATTACGTTGTAGTAATCACCATTGTCGTTGGTGCCTTCACCACCTTCGCACAACAGATAAAACCAATAGTTGGCAATACCGCTGTTGGTGTGAACACCGCCATTGTCGGAATTGTCTGATACCCAATATTGTCCGTGGTAGGTATCGGGATTTTGGTTGGCTTTGGGGTTCGACATGTCGCGGAAGGCGCTGCCGAGCTCGTCGCCGATGGTCCATTTCAGAGTGTCGATGGCATAGTCGGCGATGATGGCGCCGAACATGTCGCTGAAGGCCTCGTTCAACGCACCCGATTCGTCCTGATAGACGAGGTTGGCAGTGTGCTCGGTAAGACCGTGGGTGATTTCGTGACCGCAAACCGACATGAAGGTGAACTGCATACCACCGGTGCCGTCGCCGTAATACATGGCGCCGTCAGTCCAGCAGGCGTTCTCCACATCGGTGCCGAGGTGTACGTAGCTCACCAGGCGCATACCGTTGTTGTCGATGCTGTTACGTCCGAAAGTCTCATAGTAGTAGTCGTAGGTTTTCTCAGCTCCGTAGTGTCCTGAGTTGGCCACTGAGTCGGTGTCGAAATAGTTGTCGCTTTCCACCACGTCGATGGCGTTCTGGGTCGGGAACTCGAACAGCGAGCCCTGATGGTTGAGCGAGCGGGTGTAGATGCCGTTGCCCGCGCCACGAGTGTTCTCGCGCAACACAAACTGGTTGGGAGCGAGGGAGTCCACCGTGATGGTTCTTTCACCATTGTAGCGGGTTTTGGCCTGCACTTGCACGTTCACCGTGCGGTTTTTCTGCAAAACATCCAAAATATCTCCCGTGGTAGCGTCGATGTAGTAGGTCATGCTCTGGAGCGGCGTCAATGAGAAAACACTGACTTCGTATGCCAAGCGGTAGTTGCGTGCGTCGCCGGAACCGTTGTGGCTGTAGAACATCAGTTTCGGGGTGGGGTAGTAGGTGGCCTTGTCGTCCTGCTTCGTCTCTTTCAAATCATTCTCTAAACCTTCATTCTCCCAAGCATATTCAGAAGCCCCTGTGGTGAGAATAGCGAGCTGTACAGCATCGTCAGCCGGGAATAGGGGAGTGAAAGGTTTTTGGAAATTGCAGACAATCAAACCATTAGCATAGGTAACAACGCCATTCTGCTCATGCAAAATGAAGGTGGCTCCATGGATGGGAACCCCCATATAATGTTGCTGATAACGGTAAGAAATGATGCCGGCCTGCTCTTCCGACTTTTGGCGGAGTACCATGTTGTCTGCTTGCGAAAGCCCCAACTGTTTCTGGAAGGTCTGGAAAAACGAGGCTGCAGGAACTTGGTGCTGCTCGTTCATGATCAGAACGTGTCCGTTCGACTTCAGCGTGGCAATGTCTTTGATTTCAGAAGGGTAATTCGGAGCGGTGGTTCCATTGTTTTGGGCGAAACTGACCATGCAGACGAGCATGGCGATGAGGGACAGGAATGATTTTTTCATTATTAAAGATAAAATTAAAATTTTACATTTACGACTTCTAAAGCATTGACTTTAGGAATGTTGTATTCCTCTTTTCCTTTGAATATGCCTTTGGCGGCCTTGGCCTCGAGTTTGCCGATTTGGTTGAGGCGCACCTTGAAGGTGGAGATGCTTTTCCCAGCGGCCTGTCCGATGTATTCCCCAGCAATGTAGATGTCGAGCGGGGTGCCTTTGGTGTTTTCCACCACGAGCGAGTAGGTGACTTCGGTGCCGATAAGTTTCTGAGCAAGGTTGCCGGCCACTTTGATGACGGTGTTGAGATCCTCAAGGGAGGAGACTTCGCGGGCGGTGGCCAGCACGATGGCCTTCTCCACATCAATCAGTCGTGCCTGGATGTAGTATTCGCCTTTGTAAACGGTGAGGTCGGCCACACAAACGAGGTCCACACCAAACTGGCGGCCTAATTCGCAGATCTGGCTGTCGTCAACAGTGCCTCCGCGCTGGTATTCCTGTTCTTTGTTGATGCCCGACAGGAACTCTGTGGTGCGCTCAATGGCGCTGTATTGTTCAGTGGCGACAAACGCCGACACAATCTCGCTGCCCACTACCTTCTTGGTTTCGCGGGGCACATTGTCGGTTGAGGTGACATAAATGGCCACTTTGGTCTGCGCAAAAAGCAAACACGGAAGCAGCAGGATAGCAACAATGAAGAATCTTTTCATAATTTTAAATTTGGGCGCAAAGATACGAATATTTTGAATATATGTATGGAATTTTCTTTGTTAATCTAAAAACTAACATCAATTCCAAAATGTATCTTTCCCGTTTTGAATGAAATAGGACTCTTTTTTTGCTGTCCGAGGGCGTAACTGAGGTACAGGTTGCCCGCCTTGGTGTGGATGGTGGTGCCGATGCCGAAGCCGAACGGCCAGTCGTTGTACATTGCTCCCTTGAGGTTGCGCTCGTACCAGGCGGCGTTGAAGAAGGCACAAAGGTACGACAGCCGTGCGAAGCGGAAGCGGAACTCGGTGCGGGCGATGAGGTAGGTGGAGGCGAAGAGCGACTGCTCGTCGAAGCCTTGTAGGGTGTGCGTGCCGCCGATGCGGAAGAGGTCGTTGTATAAGTGCTCGCCGCCGAACTGCGTGGCACCTTGCACGCCTGCCGCCCACCCCCACCGCTTCCCGATGGCTACGTACCCGTTGAGTTCCGCCTCCATCAGGTAGTGCGTGGACTTCAGTGCGGTTTCTCCCTCCGCCACGGCCTGCGCCGAGGGCAGCAGCTGCCGCACTCCTGCCGACACGCTCGCGTGCCCCTCCAGCCCCGACCACGGCTGCACCACGTTGTCCACATGGCGGACGTTGAGGCGTAAGCCCCACAGACTCTTGCGGAAGTCAGCTGCCAGCGTGTCACCACCGGTCACGTAGCCCGGAGCCACCGAGAGCAGCGCCGACGTCGTGTATCGGTAACTGGCCTGCAGACTGCTGCTGCCGGCAAACGAGTACTGCAACGCCGCCAAGTAACTCATATTCAGATAGGTGGTGTCTTTCTTGTCAAGCGTGAACGAGCCGGCCACCCCGATTGGTGTGCGGAAAAGGTACGGAAAATCGGCTTGTATGTCCAAGTACTGTGAGTAGCGCTCGGGGGCGCGCCACTGCAACGACAGTCGCTCGCCGATGGTGAAGAGGTTTTGCAGTTTGAGGGTTACCTCGCCGTTGAGCATCACCTTGCCAGTGGTGGAGCTGACGGGTACCAGACCGATGTAGCCGTCGAACTGGTTGACGCGCTGCCGGTCGAGGAAAAGGTAGAGGAAGGCACGGTCGCCCACAAACTCCACCCCAGGCTCGCGGGTGATGGTGACGTAGGGCAGCCGCTCCAGCAAGGTGGGAATCTGGCTCACCGCCGCCTCCGAGTAGCGCCGTTTGCGCCGCCAGTTCAGGTAGGGCTGCAAAAACGCCGGCCGCACCTTGGCATCGCCCTTCACAATGATGGAGTCGTACACGATGGCCGGACCGGCCACTACGGATAGTGTGCCAATGGTATCTTGTTCAAAATCAGCATTTTCTATGCTGACTTGGCAGAAGGGCTGACCATTGTTTTCGTACTGTTGTACCACCTTTTCGGCAAAGCGGGCATACTCGATGAACGGCAGGGTGCCATTGCGCACAGAGCGGACCGGCACGCCGTGGGGCAACGCCTCCAGGGTGCTGTCGGCAATGCGGATGACTTTGTTTTTGTAGCATGGACCGATGAAACAGTCGGCATAGAGGGTGTCGCCGCTGGCGCGCACCGTATCAATCGAGAATGCGATGTATCCCTGCCGATGGTAGTGGTCGGCGAGGAGGGGAAGGGTGGCTTGTAGCGCTGCCGAATCCGCTACCTTTCGGGGCATCAACGTGCGCTTCGGCGGGTCTGGAAATGGCTGTTCTGCGGTATAAATGACATTTTTTTGCGAAAAAAGTGTTCCGCAAAAAACGACAATTATCACCCATAAAATCGCTATTCTTTTGATAATCAATGCAATGATTTTGTTGAAAAATCGTTATTACCTATTATAAACTAAAATGTATTTTATTTATTTTTGCAGATTAAAAAAATATTCGAATATGAAGCGTTTTATTTTAAGTCTTTGCATTGTGGTTGCAGCCGTTCTTTTGGCCTGCGCATGTGAAAATCAGCACAAGTGTCCTGCTTACGGTCACTACACCGATGTTCCTACTCAAACGGATGACAACACTCTTGCTGAGAGATAGTCGCTGATGTTGAGAAAGGGCCTTGTCGGTTTGCTTTTTCTGCTCCCTTTTTGGGCTATCTGTCAGGATGTTGGAGAGGTGGAGTGGAAGAAAGTGATTGTGAAGGAGTGGAGTGTCAACGCTTTCCTCACCACCAATGGGGGAGGTGTAGGTTTTCAGCACGGTCGCACCCCCAACTATTACGACAAGCACTTCTGGGAGTTGGACTTTCTGTACAATTTCCATTACAAGGCCGTCAGGGCGCGCTCCTATTATGCTGTTTCTAAGTCGTTTGCGTATGGGAAGATGTGCGACTTGTTCTTCCTTCGTGGCGGCTACGGCTACCAGCGCACCATCCACCAGAAACCCTATTGGGGCGGTGTGCGCATCCGTTACACCCTCTCGGGTGGTTTCTCGCTCGGATTGGCGGTTCCCGTCTATCTCAACATTGCGGAGTTCGACAACAACGGTCAATATACGGGCTACTCGGTGGAGCGTTATAATCCTGAAAATCACAACATCGACAACATCGTTTGTAGGGCGCCATTCTTCAAAGGCATCGGCAGCACACAGTTGCGGCCGGGTTTCTATTTCAAGACCGGTCTCAATTTCGACTTTAGCAAGGATGAGTACACCATCCATGCTTTGGAGGTGGGCGGCTCCATCGACATGGTGTTTCCCTTTGTGCAGCAGATGGCGTTCAACAAGGCCAAACCCTTCTATCTCTGTGCTTACATCGCCTATCACTTTGGCAAAAGGAAAGGAAATTACGAATAAAGAAACAATATGATCTGGACGATTCTCTTGGCGGCAATACCTATCGGACTGGCGATTTCCATATCGCCGGGGGCGGCTCTGTTCGGCATCATCCAGACCAGTCTTTCCAAAGGTTTCAAGTCGGGCATCTTCTTTGCCTTGGGTATCGCCTTGAGCGACATGCTCTTCATCGGTCTCTGTTTGTGGGGCTTCGCTGCCCTGCTCGACAATCCCATCGCCAAGATGGTTTTCGGGCTTATATGTGGCTGTGTGTTGGTGGGTTATGGCTTGCTGACATTTTTCAGCAAGCGCGATACCGTCAGCGACAAGCAACGCGAACAGGTTGAAAACCGGATTCATGAGGTGGACAAACTCGACAATTTGTCTCCTGTACTCCACCGCCACCAATATCTTAATGTGCTGAAACCCATGTCGAAAGGGTTTCTGTTCAATTTTATCAACCCGGGGGCGTGGGTGTTGTGGATGGGTATCATGCCGCTTACTGCCAGTTACGACATTAAGCAGCAGGTTTTCTTTTTCGGCTGCATTCTCGCTACGATTTTCTGTGTGGATATGCTGAAAAGCTACTTTGCCGGCAAAATCAAAACCATGGTCACTCCAAAGGTTTTCTACCATGTCAACCGTATCATCGGAGTCATATTTTGTGTGCTGGGTGTGGTGATGATTGTGAAGATGGTGTTTTTGTAGGAAGTGAAGGCGTTCGTTGCTGTCGTCTTTATTGGTTTTATTTTCCTAAAAAATATCCTTTTTAAGGATGATAGAAGAAGAAGAGGTTTTGTGTGTTTTGTTTATTTTATTCAATATCAATAAAATATAGTGAAGAAAAATATTTTCTTCTGATGGCGGTTGGCAAAGAAAAAAGTGCTATTTTTGCAGCCTCAAAACGAATGGCGGGGTAGCTCAGTTGGTTAGAGCGTCGGATTCATAACCCGGAGGTCTCGAGTTCAACTCTCGATCCCGCCACATTTGGAAAGCCTTACTGATGTAAGGCTTTCGTTATTTTAGTGAGTCACACCGGGACTGAATCGGAACAGTAACATATCCTTCCAATAGATTGATTTGTAGTTAGCAGTCGTGGCGTACGACACTACTACACCACACAAAAATCCCCGCCAGTGGGGGCGGGGGTAAACGGTTGATTCAGTTAGATGAAATTAAGCGCGTATTACTTAATTTTCATCCCTAACCTTTCTGACTTCTTCCACAATTTCCTTCATCGTGATGTTGTTCTTTTTGACAGACTTTTCGAGTTTATTTGCCTTTTCAAGCAAAAGCATCCTCGCGAGTAATGTTTCAAGCGCAATTTGCTGCCTTGCAGGCATCTTTTTGACCATCATTAAAATATTATTCAGCCTATTAGCTGTGGTAGCTGTTACTGCTGGCATAATTAACCTCCTTTTGTGTTCTATGAATTTACGCTGCAAAGATACAATAATTATTTGAATTTAAGCAGCCGGAACACCGAAGAAATAAGGGTTCCGGTTTTTTTTTTGTTTGTGGGGGAGGACTACAGATTAGAAAATAATACGTACCTTTGCCCCGTTGTATTTTCAGATTCTGTTGAAGGGACTTGCAGGGTCTGGAAGTATGGCTAAAAAAGATTAAAAATAGAAGTCCCCAGAAAAAATATGTCAAAGACTAATTCTTATTTCTTGATCGCACTTGCATTTGTTATTTGTATATTTGTGTCCTGCCGTACAAGTTCGCCCTTTGTTAAAAGTACAGACAATTATGACTACAAATATACCGATGATGATATCGCATGCATCATCTCTTTCTTTACGCAGGATACAACACTCTTGCCAAAGAGCGATCTCGAATGCGTCGTGTTTTCACAAGATTCTATAGTAGTTCAAAATACACACGAGAAAAAAAGTTTTCACAAGGATGGTTTCTCCATATATAAATACTCTATTTATCCAGAGACTTATGATGTATTTGTTTATTCTTACTCAGGAAAAATCAAGGACCTCTATTCAATAGTACGAGGGGAAGTGATGTCAAGAGGATTGGTATCTGGTGACACTGTAACAATACAGGTATATAAAATCATGGATCCTTTTTGGTAATTCTATATTGGTCCCAAATCAAAAGATAAATTTCATTATCTTTGCCCCCGCAAAACAATCCCACCCATGCCCCACAACCCATCCCCGCATCCCCGTACAACCGCATCCCCGCCACCTCCCTCGGCGCGGCACCGCCATTCCGGCTCTGCCGGAACCTCCGACCTCTCCATTTGGTTGAGTGTGGATCCGATGAGTGACAAGTACCCATCTATGTCTCCGTACGCATATTGTGCCAACAATCCGGTGAGGTTGGTGGATAAGGACGGGAGGGAGATATGGGAACTCGATGAGTGCGGGAATATTATCAACCATATTGAAGATGACATGGTCGACCAATTTCGTATTGTAGATGACAAGGGAAAAAAAGCTATATCTATACACGAGACAAAGGGTATACAGAATATAATCAAGATACATACTATAAGCCATTAAAAATAAGGTGCCCTTCCTCTCTCCAAAGATGAATTCGTATGAAAAAAGCCGTTATTGTTTTGACATTACTACTGCTCGCCAATACACATTGGGGACAAAGCGTTGTTACTTCCAAGATATACCATTCTGATTCGAAACAATTGGAGGAGATCTTCCAGCAGTTTATCAAGGAAGAGAAAAAACATTCGTATTACCATGATTCACTGGTCTATACCATGAAAATTGTCATATCCGACAGCATGTTGTCGTGCAAGTTCCGCGCAGGATTATCTCATTATCGAAACGACACCGTTTTTATGGACGAGCAGTGGATCGGGGATTTCCCGCCAGAATACCTTAGAATAGGGGGACGATTTGTGCGGCTTCTCATCTCCAATGCGGGAACTTATTGGCCTCCAATGCCGTTCATTCATGACTCGGATGAGTATTGTACAGTTGTTGGACGACATATCGAACGCGACCCCGCATATGAAAACATAGATGACAGTATCTTTCCTTCGGTATGGGAATTCCAATATATAGATGGGAAATTCCAAATGATAAAGAAAACGGAAGGTATAGAATTTTAACCAAGATAAAATTCCATGAAGAAAATTTGTTGTTTAATAATTTGTGCAAGTGCACTTTTGCTTTCAGGTTGCAAACGAGAGATTCGTATCGAGTTCGAAACTCCATTGAAACAAGAGGATTATAGATTGTTCTTTTCTGGTTTATCAAAAAATGACATTATAGAAATGCCTCACAATGGGAAATTGTGCAGCAAAGACATGGAAGATATAGACGACAAAATACCGAACTTCCTTCTTTTTTATAAAGGGAAATTAGTGTACTACGGTGCAATAGACTTGAACAACATTCATGACCATTTTCATTTACACTTTATTTTGCATCCGAGTCAATCTGACGCAACTGTTGTATTGGAAATCACATATCAAAATAGGGATTCTTCGCATTTGAATTACCATAAATATGCGGTATTGAATTTGGAAGAAGGCTGTGAGTCACCAGCGAAGGGTTCTGTAGCAGAGGCCGCATGGGAGCACATCAAAGAAAACATGAACTGATTAATCATCCCGCCCATTATGGGAATCTTCTTTTTTTGAATTCTTTTGAATTTTTTTTAGAAAAATAGTGTAAATTTGCAGCCACTAATTTTACATACTATATGCCCGAAAATCAAGAGAATATTATCGAGAATAATCAAGAAAACAATAAAGAAACTAAGGAGAAGAAGAAGTTCCAGGAGGTAGAGACTGACCACACTCAGGTGGAAAATCTTGACGAATACCTCAATATGGATATACGTGCAGGGGTGAGCAAGGAGGCAGAGAAGATTTCCGCCAACCCCTATCTGTCGCGCGGCATCAGCGCTTATCCGAATCCCGAACAGGTGAACTGTAAGGATTATCACCAGCAGGCCTGCAAACTCAGCAGCTACGACTGGATCAGCCGCCTCGACATCACCACCGACTACCTCGACTGTCCCATCGCGGAGGTGCGTTTCAAAAACAGCCACAAGGATTTCTTCCTGCTCCCCAAAGAGGGCGCCTTTCATGTGGGCGACATCGTGGCGGTGGAGGCCTCCCCAGGGCACGACATCGGCATCATCTCCATGCTGGGCAAGAATGTCTATCGCCAGATGAAACACAAGCGCGTCAACCCCGACGATGTGAAGAAAAAACTCTATCGCACCGCCCGTTACGCCGATATCGAAAAGTGGATTTCTACCGTCAACCAAGAACATACCACCATGCTCTCGTCCCGCTACATTGCTTGGGATTTGGGACTGAAGATGAAGGTGAATGATGTTGAATATCAGGGTGATGGAACGAAAGCCATCTTCTACTATTCCGCAGAAGACCGTGTGGATTTTCGTGAACTGATCAAGATTTTGGCCGAGCAGTTCCGTATCCGCATCGAGATGCGCCAGATCGGTGTGCGCCAGGAGGCCGGCCGTTTAGGCGGTATCGGCACCTGCGGTCGCGAACTCTGCTGCTCGTCGTGGCTCATCAACTTCCAGTCGGTGTCTACCACCGCCGCCCGTACCCAGCAGCTCTCCCTCAACCCGCAAAAGCTGGCCGGACAGTGCGGCAAACTCAAATGCTGCCTCAACTTCGAACAGGCCACCTACGCCGAGGAAATCAAGAAATTCCCCGACCCGAAACTTCGCCTCCTCTCCAAGAAAGGCAAGGGCGTTTATAATAAAATCGACATCTTCAAGAAGATTGTCTGGTACAACTACGCGGGCGACAACTCCACCATGTTCGCCATCCCGCTCGACAAGGTGAACGAGATTATTGAACTGAACAAGAAAAACCAGATGCCCGACGACCTCGAATCCTTCGCGGTGGTCAACCAGAAGAAGGAGGAAGAGGTGAACTATAGTCTCGACGAACTGAAAAATATTGAGGATAAGTAAGATGAAACACATTGCCCCGCTTTTCATGCTTTTTGCGTTGCTGCTGATGGCGGCCTGCGACCACGATGTGGTGAGCGAGCAGATCGCCGAGGTGAAAGGGGAGAAGTGGAAAGCCAACGAGGCCGTGAAGTGCGAGTGCGAAATTGAGGATGCGGATGCCTACTACACTATGGAGTTAGAAGTGCGCAATACGGTGGACTATCCCTACCGCAACCTCTATCTTTTTGTGGATATTGAGACGCCCGACACGATGAAATATTGCGACACGGTGCAGCTGTTCCTTGCCGACAATGCCGGTCGCTGGTACGGGAAAGGCAGTCGCCTGAAAGACCGCAGCTACTATTTCGCCGCCGACCCCAAGTTCCGCACCACCACCCACGAAATCAAAGGGTACGTGCCCTACTCGGTGTCCACCCTGCACGGCATAAGCAAGCATCCCTTCCGCTTCGAGCCGCTGATTGTACCATTCGAGATGGAGTATCAGGGACAGCAAGTGTCTGTTACAGAGTGCTATCCTGTCAAGGTGCGCTTCCCGAAGGCCGGCACCTACAAGTTCACCTTCCGTCAGGGTATGCGCGATGATGAACTGCAAGGCATTGCCAGTTTCGGTCTGAAAGTGAGCCAATATAATGAGGAAAAGTTGATCAAGAAAATAAAAAGGGAAAACAAAGAACGTTTGAAAAGAAATTCAGCAGAATAAACATAATTAACCAATAATAATATCCATCTAAATTAAAAAAAATTATGGAAGTAGCAAAAATCACATCAAGCCAGCAGGCTATGGAAATGGAAGCCCGCTATGGCGCACACAACTACCATCCTCTGGGAGTAGTTATCTCCAAGGCTAAAGGTCCCTACATGTGGGATGTGGAAGGTAAGAAGTATTTCGACTTTCTTTCCGCTTATTCAGCTGTAAACCAGGGCCATTGCCATCCGAAAATCATCCAGGCCATGATCGACCAGTGCCAGAGGGTGACCCTCACCTCCCGCGCATTCTACAACGACTGCCTCGGACCGTACGAGAAATATGTCACCGAGACCTTCGGCTACGACAAGGTCCTCCCGATGAACTCAGGCGCTGAGGCAGACGAGACCGCTCTGAAGCTCTGCCGCAAGTGGGCTTATCTGAAGAAAGGTCTTCCGGAAAATCAGGCCAAGATCATCGTTTGCGACGGTAACTTCCACGGTCGTACCATCACTATCATCTCCATGTCCACCGATCCTGAGGCGTATGCCGGCTACGGCCCCTACACCCCCGGTTTCGTGAAAGTGCCTTATAACGACATCCCGGCTCTCGAGAAAGCGCTGGAAGATCCCAACGTGGCCGGTTTCATCCTCGAACCCATCCAGGGCGAGGCGGGCGTTTACGTTCCCGAAGACGGCTACTTGAAGAAAGCCTACGACCTTTGCAAGGCCAAGAACGTGCTCTTCATCGCCGATGAGGTGCAGACCGGTATCGCCCGTACGGGTAAGATGTTGGCTTGCGACCACGAAGGCGTTCGTCCCGACATCCTCATTCTCGGTAAGGCTCTCTCTGGCGGTACCATGCCGGTATCCGCCGTTCTCGCCGACGACGACATCATGCTGACCATCAAGCCCGGCGAACACGGATCCACCTTCGGTGGCAACCCCATCGCTTGCAAGGTGGCCATCGCCGCTCTTGAAGTGGTGAAGGAAGAGAAACTTGCCGAACGTGCCGCTTACCTCGGAAAGATCTTCCGCGATGAGATGAGCAGCGTGAAGAGCGACATGATCCAGCAGGTGCGTGGTAAAGGTTTGCTCAACGCCATCATCATCCGTCCGAAGAACGGCAAAGAGGCTTGGGACGTTTGCGAAAAGATGAAAGAGCTCGGCGTGCTGGCTAAGCCCACCCATCAGCATATCATCCGCTTCGCTCCTCCGTTGGTCATCAGCGAAGAGGAACTCCGCGAGGCTATCGAACTGATTAAGAAGGCTATCCTTTCGTTCGAATAATAGGATATTTTGATTCCATTGATAATGTGGGGCTGTCATAATATGGCAGCCCTACTTTTATTTTCTTATCACTCTCCCGTTCTTCCGCGGCAAACTTTCCGTCAGGTACTATCTCACTATTAGCGTGCCGCGGTGGGTGTGCGCAGCTGCCTCGTACCCCAGACTGCGTCCGCTGTGCGGTCTTGTCTGGGGTTACTAATATATCTCCCCTTCGGGGTGAATGTTCATCGCAGCCGTCGGGCTTTATCAATGGAGACGCGATGAATCGCGTCTCTACAGCAAATTGATTTACACACAATGGTTTAGAAAGAACGGGGAGACTTCGTATCTCTGGCCGCCTTGTAAATTACGGCGTGAAGAAATCGGCGGCGAGAGAACGTGAAGAACGGCGAACTGTCCGAAGATGTGCGAAATGTATTGAGCACATCAAGTTTTTCGCCGTTTAGTGAACGAACCCCGATTTTAGCCGGAATTTGCACAGCGGCAAAGCGCATTTCTTTTGGTTCGTTTTCTTTGTGCAATCGCAAAGAAAATGAACATATCCGAAAAAAACAAATCATCATGCTGGATGTGTCAATGTGCAAGGATGGGAATCTTTCCCCCTTCATCCATCCGACCGTTCTTCTACGGCAAACAAAACTTTGTGCCCTGAATTCACTGCATTCTGTTGTTGAATGTGAAAAAAGTTGTATCTTTGCCGCCTAAAATCATAATTTGCAATTTATTATAAAGAATATTATTATGAAAAGAATTCTCTCTGTTTTGGCCATTCTGGCACTGATGATGCCCTTCGCCCTTCATGCACAAGATTCGGGCTATAATGGCACTGCTTTTACTGGTGGTATCAAGGTGGGCATCAATTTCAGTAATTATATTGGAAAGAGTACGATGCAGCCTGGCGGCGAGGCGGGTATCTTCCTCCGAGCCGGCCGTTCGTTCTATTTCGAACCTTCTTTCATGTACTCGTTCCGCAGCACCAACTTTGATGATCTCAAAAACGAGTTGGAAGAGAGTTTCGAAGTGGGTCAGCATTTCATTGATGTGCCGCTCCTCGTGGGTTACAAAATTGTCAATAACAAGAATTTCAATCTTCGCATTTTCTTGGGTCCCCGTGTGGGCTTCCGTCTCGGCAGCGACTACGACAACTTCGAAGATGCCGTTGGGTTCGCCCAGTGGGGCGCACAGGCCGGCCTCGGTATCGACTTTTGGATTTTCACCTTCGATGCCAAATACGACATTTCGGCCAGCAAGTTCAAACAGTATGACGAGAAGACTTTCTGGAAACAGAATATGGTCAATCTCGTTTTGGGTGTGAAGTTCAAACGCTAAATCATTATCTATTAGATATTTGTACAGCTTCTACTTTGGCGTAGCATCCCTGCGATGAAGAGTTTTAGCAACACCTATATATTTATATATGTCAGCATCCTTGTGGTGGTGATGGTGGTTTTGCTGTCGGGACTGACGCTCGGGCTGAAGTCGCGGCAGGAGATGAATTTTGCCGCCGACAAGGCCTCGCAGATTCTGCGTGCTGCCGGCTACGATGAGATGTCTGGCAAGGCCGCTGCCGACCTGTTTGCCAAGGTGGCGGTGCGTGGGGAAGGGGAGAAGGAGCGCTATACGATTCAATGTGCTGATGGTACGACCGGTTCCGTGGTGCGTGTGGATGGCAAGGGTTTGTGGGGACCGATTTGGGGTTATGTGGTGATTGCCCAAGATGGGAAAACCATCAAGGGCGTGACCTTTTCGCACAAGTCGGAAACTCCCGGGCTGGGTGCGAACATTACGGAAGAGAAGTTCCAGTCGCAGTTCGTGGGGAAAAGTCTGTACGATGCCGCCGGGCGCTCTACTTCCGTCAGGGTGCTGAAGTCCGGCCGCGAGCCTCAGGTGGCCGCCGCCAACCGTGTGGATGCCATCACCGGTGCCACGCTCACCTCTAATGGGGTGGATGCCATGTTGCAGCAGCTGCCTGCTCTGTTGGATTCTAATCGTCAAACTCAACTCATTGCGCGATGAAAAAGTATCTCGGACCCTTATCGAAAGAGAATCCCATCCTCGTGCAGGTGCTCGGTGTGTGCTCGGCCCTGGCTGTCACCGCCCAGCTGAAACCGGCCGTGGTGATGGCCCTCTCCGTGACGGTCGTGTGCGCATTGTCGAATTTGATTATCTCGCTGTTACGCAATACCATACCGCCACGTGTTAGAATAATGGTTCAATTGCTGGTGGTCTCCTCGTTGGTGATTGCTGTGGACCAGTTCTTGCAGGCTTACGTCTTTGAAATCAGTCGGATGCTCTCGGTTTTTGTGGGACTCATCATCACCAACTGCATCATCATGGGACGGCTGGAGGCCTTCGCCCTGTCGCACCCGCCGGTGCCGTCGTTCATCGACGGTTTGATGAACGGACTGGGCTATGGACTTGTGCTGGTGGTGGTGGGCACGATTCGCGAGCTGTTGGGTTCCGGCACGCTGTGGGGCTGCCAGGTGGTGCCGCAGGCGTTTTACGAAGCCGGCTACATGAACAACGGACTGATGATTCTGCCACCGATGGCGCTCATCATCGTGGGTGCGTTGATATGGATTTTGAATGCTAAACAAAATAAGGTGAAATGAGCGGGTTGGGTGAGCTTTTCGTGCGTTCGGCGCTGATCGACAATATGGTGTTCGCCTATTTTTTGGGGATGTGCTCCTATTTGGCCGTCTCCAAGAATGTGAAGACAGCACTCGGTTTGGGCATCGCCGTGTGCTTCGTGCTTACCGTGACTGTACCTGTCAACTATCTGATTGACAAGTATCTGCTACAAGCTGGTGCTTTGTCGTGGATGAGTGTTTCATTGGCGGGTGTTGACCTCTCGTTCCTTTCGCTTATCATTTTCATTGCCGTCATCGCAGGCATTGTGCAGTTGCTGGAGATGGTGATTGAGAAATTTTCGCCCGCTCTCTATCAGGCGTTGGGCATCTTTTTGCCGCTGATTGCGGTCAACTGCGCCATTCTGGGCGGTTCGCTCTTCATGCAGGAGCGGCATTTCCCGACAGTGGCGCACAGTTTCTCGTATGCGGTGGGCTCTGGCGTGGGCTGGCTGCTTGCCATCGTGGCGTTTGCGGCCATCCGTGAGCGGTTGCGCTATTCCGACATTCCTAAAGGATTGCAAGGTAATGGGATAGCCTATATCATCACTGGTCTTTTGGGCTTGGCATTTATGGCATTTTTAGGATTTTAGAAGGAGGAAGATGGGATGAAGACGATGCTGATAGCTTTAGGGATTGCGCTGGTGGTGATTTGGATATTGGTGGCGATGTTGCTTTTCGCCCGCAGGAAGTTAGTGCCGGGCGGGAAGGTGAAGATCCGCATCAATGGCGAGAAGGAGGTGGAACACGAGCGCGGCTGTTCGTTGTTGCAGGCGTTGTCGGACGAGAAGGTCTTTGTGCCGTCGGCCTGCGGCGGGGGCGGCAGCTGTGGCACCTGCAAAGGTAAGGTGCTGTCGGGTGGCGGCGAGATTCTGCCCACCGAGCTGGCCCATATCTCCCGCAAGATGGCCGCCGACCATTACCGGCTCTTCTGTCAGGTGAAGGTGCGCGAGGATATGGAAATTGAAATTCCCAAGGAGTTTTTCGGCATCAAAAAGTGGAAATGTACCGTGCTCTCCAACCGCAATGTGGCCACCTTCATCAAGGAGCTGGTGCTGCAACTGCCTGAAGGTGAGTGTATCGACTTCCGCTCCGGCGGTTATATACAGATTGATATTCCGGCTTGTATTGTTCCTTTTTCTAATATCAATGTAGAAGAAAAATTCCGTGCCGACTGGCAGAAGATGGGACTTTTCAATTTGAAAATGAAAAATAGTAGCGATACCGTCAGGGCCTACTCTATGGCTAACTATCCTGCTGAAAATCAGATCATCATGCTCAATGTGCGTATCGCCACGCCACCTTTCAACCGCAAGAAAGGTGCCTTCGAGAAGGTGAATCCGGGGGTGGCTTCCAGCTATATCCATAGTCTAAAACCTGGCGACGAGGTGATGGTTTCCGGACCTTACGGCGAGTTCTTCGTGGAAGAGGGCAGGGGAGAGATGATGTTCATTGGCGGTGGCGCTGGCATGGCCCCGATGCGTTCGCATATCTTCCATCAATTCAAGACTTTACACACTCAACGAAAAACTACCTTCTGGTATGGCGGTCGCTCGTTGCAGGAATTGTTCTATATGGATGATTTTCAGGAAATTGAGCGCGAAAACGACAACTTCTCCTTCCATGTCGCCCTCTCCGACCCACTGTCTGATGACCACTGGACCGGTCCGACTGGCTTCATCCATCAAGTCATTTATGATCAGTACTTGAAAGACCATCCCGCTCCCGAAGAGATTCAATACTATATCTGCGGTCCCCCAATGATGCTCCAAGCCGTCCTTCACATGCTCGACTCCCTCGGTGTTCCCCCCGAAAATATTCACTACGACGACTTTGGCAATTAACAATGTACAATTGACAATGAACAATTTACAATTTCAACTCCTTAACTCCTTAACTCCTTAACTCCTTAACTATCAACTATTAACTATTAACTCTCAACTTTCAGTTCAAAATGTCCCTCCTTCCTCTCCTTTCCGAATACAAAGAAACCCTCCAGTATCTTCAAAATTATATTGAGTTGATGGAAGATATGGATGACCCGTCGTACGTGGCACGGGGTAATGGTTTCTGTGACAGTAAGTTCAGCGAAGATTTTTTGAACGGTCAGGTCGAAAAGTATCGTGCGCAGTTGCGGCAGCTCGAAAAGCGGATGCTGTCAGAGAATTATACTAAGCCTGAACTGCGCAGCATCATCCGACTGATGAAAAAATCGCGCTTTCCTGATGAACTCAATGAGATGTCGCGGGTGATCATGAGCCGATTGGAACGCCATCCCGCTTTTAAGAAAGCCCATACGATTCTGTTATATGCCTCGCTTCCCGATGAGGTGCGCACCTTTGAGTTGATTGAAAAATGGCGCAATCGCAAGCATATTGTGCTGCCCACGGTGGTCGGCGATGACATTGTGCCGGTGGCGCTCGATGCGAATACTTCCTTTGTGACTGGCGATTTCAATATCCTTGAGCCCGACAGCGCACCCTACACGGGCGATTTCGACCTCATTGTGGTTCCGGGCATGGCATTCGATGATCACGGTAACAGGTTGGGACGCGGCAAAGGCTATTACGACCGTTTCCTCGCCCAGCATGCTCACGTGCATACCATCGGTGTCTGTTTTAACTTCCAAAAAGTGCCTTTTGTGCCCACTGAAAAGACCGATATTGCCTTGTCAGAAATAGTGTATTAACATTTATTAAGAAAATTATTTTATTGATTATTAAATAGATAATCGAAAATTTTGTATTTTCTGTATTTCGTATTAGAAAAAAGGTGTAATTTTGCCGCCGCAAAACAGAAACCTAATGTTGTTCTAAAAAAAACGATTATGAAAAAATTATTATTAGTGATTGGAATGGTAATGCTGATGATGCCTTTCGCATTGAAAGCACAGGTCTATCAGTTGCCGAATGGCGGATTTGAGACGTGGGATGGCACATCAAGTTCATCAGAACCCACCAATTGGAATAGTTTTGGTACTTCAGAGTGTACGCTGTTCATTGGCTGCTCGTCGGCTCAGCAGACACACCACGAGAACTCCTCAGACGTTCGTCCCGGCAGTGCGGGAAGCCATAGTTGTCGTATTTATGCCACCTCTATCATGGGTGTTGTGGCCAACGGTAACATGACCACTGGCCGTATTCACGCTGGCAACATGAGTCCTGCCAACAGTGCCAACTACAATGTCACCTATCCGAACCAGGCCGGTTTCAACCAGCCGTTTAACGGCCGTCCCGACTACATCCATTTCTGGGCGAAAGCGCAGTTATCCAGCTCCTCCGACCAGGCTCGAATGAACACCGTAGTGCATAACAACAGTGAGGTGCGCGACCCCATCCGAACCTCCGACCATGTGAATATCACAGGTGTGGCCACGCTCAATTTCAGTGGCGACAACACTTGGCATGAGTATTCGGTTCCGTTCAGCTACTCGTATGGCAATGCTACTCCCGAGTACATCCTAATCACCTTCACCACCAACAAGACTCCTGGCGGTGGTACGAGTGGTGATGCGGTATATATTGATGACATCGACTTCGTGTATGTTTCTACCCTGAGCGACCTGAAGAGCAATGGGCAGACGGTGGCCGGTTTCGATGCCAACACACTGACTTACAATCTCGAACTTCCTTACGGCTCGGCCATGCCCACCGTTACGGCTACGGCCACTTCTGTGAATGGTGTGGTCAGCATTACGCAGCCCACTGTGTCCAATCCTACGGCCACTATTGTGGTGACACAAGGCCCCAGCACCACCACCTACACCATCAACTACACTTTTGCTGAGCGTGAAAGTGCTGACTTGTTGGATATTCTGTTGGATGGCAACTCCATCAATGGCTACAATGTTACCCCGACTTTCGATGCCAACGTCATGCAGTACGAGGTGTCGTTGCCCTTCGGTGCCGAGCTGCCGGTGGTGAGCGCTGTTCTGGATGTCGCCACCGCCCAGCTGAACATCACCCAACCCACGGCTAGTGTGCCCACAGCCGTTCTCGCGGTTACCTGCGGTTCGCTGTCCAAAACCTACACAGTGCATTTCACCATCGCCGAGGCCATCAGCGCCGATCTCGCTGACTTGCAGCTTGATGGCGTGACCATCGCGGGCTTCAACCCGCAGGTGCTGCAGTACTCGCAGGTGTTGCCGTATGGCCACTCCTTCCCGACCATCACCGCCATTCCGGTTAATGATGCCGCGCAGGTGAATATTACTGAACCTACTCTGGCAGAGCCCATTGCTACTATCGTGGTGACTTGCGAGACGTTGGAGAAAACCTACACAGTTGAGTTCATCATAGCCGAAGCAGAAGATGCTCATCTTTCGCAGATTACGGTCAATGGTGAGCCGATTCCCAACTTCCAGCCGCTGGTGTTCGACTATGAATACGAACTGCCGTTCGGCACGAATCTTACCGCTGTGCAGGTGGGTGCCACCACGGTATCCTCGCAGGCCATTATCGCCCCCATCATTGTGGACACCTTGACGGAAATCAGTGTCACCTGTGGCGCTCTGTCATGCCTGTACACCCTCCATTTCACCATTGCTCCTGAAATCACCGCCGACTTGGCCGACTTGCAGGTGGATGGCGTTACGGTTACCGGCTTCGACCCGGCTGTCACCTCCTACGATGTTATTTACTTCGGTACGGAGATGCCCGTGGTGACCGCTACCCCGCGCTCCACTATCGGTGAAGTGGCTATCACACAGCCCAGTATGGAGAACCCGACCGCTACGGTGGTGGTAACCTGCAGCGGCTTGAGCAAGACCTACACCGTTAACATCACGTTAGTGGAACCCAATGCCGATTTGGCTGACTTGCAGGTGGATGGCACCACTGTGGATGGTTTTTCACCTGACGTTACGGAATATGTCCTTACCTATGCTGACATGATGAATATTCCTGTTGTGACGGCTACCCCTGTTTCTGAGTATGCTACAGTGGAAGTCATTCAGCCCGACTGGACGAATAGCAATCCCGAAGTGTCAGTGGTGGTAACCTGTGGTAGTTTGACCAAAACCTACACGTTGGCTTTCCACGTGGGCGTTCTGGAGTACGCTTTGCGTCCGGTGGTGCTCTATCCGAATCCGGTAACTGACGAGCTGACGGTGGAGGCACCGGCAGGGGCCTCGGAGGTTCGCATTTACAATCCCGCCGGTCAGCTGGTGCTGCGCCAGTCGGTACAGGAAGGCAGCAATGTGCTGAATGTGGGTTCGTTGCGCACGGGTCTTTACCTGCTCCACTTGCAGGGCGAGGGTGTGCTGATGGGCACCAGCAAATTGATGAAATACTAATCGGTTCCGCTCTTTCCGATAATTTTGTACGAAAAGGCCGTCATGCTATGGCGGCTTTTTTTTGTGTAATTCAACAAAAAAATGTATTTTTGCAAGTTCAAATTTTATCTATGAAACTACATAAGGAGGGAATCATACCGATAGCCGTAGCCGCTGTAATAGAGGCAGTTTGTCTGTTTCTCTACTACTATTTCACCGATTTGAGTATTTGGGCGAATGTAGTGGTGACCATCCTATTACTGCTTCCTTTCTATACGGTCATTCGCTTCTTCCGGGTGCCGCGGCGTCATATCAACCGGGTGGAGAATGGCGTGCTGTCGCCTGCCGATGGTACGGTGATATCTATTGAAGAAGCGACTGAATATGAGTATTTTAAGGATTCGCGTATCAAGATTTCGGTGTTCATGTCGGTGTATAACGTGCATGTGAATTTCTATCCGATTGCGGGTATTATCGAATATGTGGCCTACCATCCCGGAAAATATTTTGTGGCACATCTCCCCAAATCTTCTTTGGACAATGAGCACAATACTGTGGTGGTGCGCCGTAATGAGAACGATGTGGTGCTTTTCCGACAGATTGCCGGCTTTGTGGCACGCCGTATCGTTTCTTATCCGAAGCCCGGCGACCAGGTGAAGCAGGGCGAAGAGATGGGCATGATCCGCTTCGGCTCCCGTGTGGATGTGTTCCTGCCGCTGAATGCGGAAGTGAATGTGAAAGTAGGGGACAAGGTGCGCACGCAGAAGACCGTGCTGGCCTATTTCTAACATCTGCATCATGAAGCTGAGCATCATCATCGTCAATTATAATGTCGAGCATTTTTTGGAGCAGGCTCTCATTTCAGTCTATAAAGCCCTCAATGGCATTGAGGCTGAGGTGATTGTGGTGGACAACAACTCCGTTGACCACTCTTTGGAGATGCTAGCGGAGAAGTTTCCGCAGGTGCGGGTGATGGCCAACAAGGAGAATGTGGGTTTCGCGAAGGCCAACAACCAGGCCATCCGCGAATCCACCGGCGAGTACGTGCTGCTGCTCAACCCCGACACCGTGGTGGAGGAAGACACTTTCGAGAAGTGCCTCGCCTTCATGGACGAAACCCCCGACGCGGGCGGCCTCGGCGTGAAGATGGTGAATGGACAAGGTGAGTTCCTTCCTGAGTCGAAACGCGGCATCCCGCTTCCCTCCGTCGCTTTCTACAAACTGTTCGGTCTCTCCAAACTCTTTCCGCACTCCCGTAAATTCGGCACCTACCATCTTACCTACCTCAGCAACGACGAGATTCATTCCGTAGAGGTGCTGTCCGGCGCGTTCATGCTGCTGCGTCGGAGCGTGCTCGACAAAATTGGACTGCTCGATGAGGACTATTTCATGTACGGCGAAGATATCGACCTGTCGTACAGGATTTTGAAGGGCGGTTATAAAAACTACTATTTCCCCAAGACCCGCATCATTCATTATAAAGGAGAAAGCACGAAGAAAGGGAGTCTGAACTATGTGCATGTGTTTTATAAGGCGATGCAGATTTTCGCTTCCAAGCATTTCTCCAAAAATAATGCGAAGTTATTTAACTTCTTGATTAACTGTGCGATATGGTTCAGGGCATCATTGGCAGCCTTGAAGCGAATTGTCAGCCGACTGCTGCTGCCTGCCGCTGATGCTTTGGTGGCCTACGCCGGACTTTTCTTCCTCGCACAATATTGGAACCATACCGTATTGTCTGGACGCGAGAGCGCTTTCCCGCACCACTATTTTTACGCCGTGCTGCCGCTCTATATTTTGGTGTGGCTGCTGTCGGTGTGGATTTGCAAGGGATACAAGCGTCCCCTCGGTGCGGCCCGTGCCAGCCAGGGTATCGCCCTCGGCACGGTGATCATCTTGCTCGTGTATGCACTCCTGCCCGAGTCGTTGCGATTCTCCCGTGCCGTCATCCTGTTGGGCACGATGTGGACGCTCATCGCCGTCAACCTCCTGCGCTCTATCGCCAAACTGCTGCCACACGGCATGTCGGGCTCGAAACCGGTGGGACTGCGGCGCGTGGCCGTGGTGGGCGGCACCGATGAGGCCGAACGGGTACTCAGCATCGTCAGGATGATGGACGACAAATGTAGTTTCTGCGGCATCATCACCACCGACACAGAGGCGAAACCTACCACTCCGCCAGCCATCGGCAACATTGCGCAAATCAGCGATTTGCTTACTCTGTATCGCATCAACGAGGTCATCTTCTGTTCCAAAAATCTCTCTTCCGAACAGATTATCGACCTGATGTGCCAACTGCCTGCCAGCCAGATGGAGTTCAAGATCGCCCCGGAGGGCAGCATGGCGGTCATCGGCAGCAGCTCGATATTCTCGCCCGAGGCGGCCTTCACTATCGACCTGCACTCCATTACCCAACCCGCCAACCGCCGCAAAAAACGGGCTTTTGACGTGGTGACGGCTATCATTTTGCTGCTATTCATCGTCATCGATATCTGGTTTGTAAAACGCAAAGGTGGATTTATCCGCAACATTTTCAGTGTGTTAGCGGGTAGGAAAAGCTGGGTGGGCTTATCGAAAGTTTATGCCGAAGGTCCGCTGGCACAACTCAAACCCGGCGTTCTGCGTCCTACAGACGCTTTCCAAAGCTGCCAGTTTACAGATGAGATGCTCACGAAATCCGACCAGCTTTATGCCCGCGACTATACCGCAAAAAACGATTTGGTGACGGTGATCCGTGGGTTCCGTAAGTTGGGTGGTAATTTGTAAAATATTAGTAATTAACTATATATGTCTGATCATTCGCTCTTTCAGCCCATCGAAATTATGTCGCCTGTGGGTTCGTACGAAGCCCTTACCGCTGCCATTCAGGCCGGTGCGGGTTCTGTGTATTTCGGGGTAGGGAAGATGAATATGCGCTCCCGCTCTGCCGCCAACTTTACCCTCGACGACCTCCAGAATATTACCGACATTTGTCGCCAGCATGACGTAAAATCTTATCTCACAGTTAATACTATTATTTATAATAATGAGATAGAAGATGTGCATCGGCTGCTCGACTGTGCAAAACAGTGCGGCGTGTCGGCCATCATTGCCTCCGACATGGCGGTGATTACTTATTGTAGGAAAGTGGGTCTCGAGGTGCATATCTCCACTCAGTGCAACATCACCAATGTGGAGGCGGTGCGCTTTTATGCGCAGTTCGCCGATGTGGTGGTTTTGGGGCGTGAAGTGGCTCTCGCACAGGCCGCTGATATCATTCGCCAGATCCATGAAGACGGCATCTGCGGTCCGGGCGGCGAATTGGTGCGGGTGGAGATGTTCGTGCACGGCGCGCTCTGCATGGCGGTTTCGGGCAAGTGCTACCTCAGCCTCGACAACTACAATTTTCCTGCCAATCGTGGTGCGTGCTTGCAACCCTGTCGCAGGGGTTATATCGTAAAAGATAAAGAAACCGACCTCGAATTGGAGGTGGATAACCAGTATATCATGTCGCCTAAAGATTTGTGTACCATTGGTTTCATCGACAAAATGATGAAGGCAGGGGTGAGCATTCTCAAGATTGAAGGCCGAGGCCGCTCCGCCGACTATGTTAAAGTAACCACCGAGTGTTACCATGAGGCGGTGCAGGCGGTGCAGGATGGGAGTTTTTCTTTGGTGAAGATCGCCGGTTGGACGGAGCGTCTTCGTACAGTCTTCAACCGTGGCTTTTGGGATGGTTATTATTTGGGAAGAACGATGGGCGAATGGTCGGAACGCTACGGCTCGCACGCCACCACCGTGCGCACCCATATCGGCAAGGTGACCAACTTCTTTGGCAAACTCTCTGTGGCTGAAATCACGTTGGAAGGCGGCGGTTTTGCCGTTGGCGACACCATCGTCATTGAAGGGGCTACTACGGGTGTCTATGAAACTGTGGTAAAGGAAGTTAGACTGCAGCTGGAGCCTGTGCCGGAGGTGAAGAAAGGGGAGGTGTGCTCCATCCCGACCGAAGTGCCGGTGCGCCGTGGCGACAAGGTGTACATCAAACGTGCCGTTGCGGATGAATTTTAGGGAATTGAAAACGGAAAACTGAAAATTGAAAACTGAGAGTTGAAAAAGAATAATTTAATAGTTTAATAAATTAATAATTTAATAATGAAGAAGTTACGCAGGATTGCAGTTGTTGTTGTGGTGATGGCTGTCATGATGAATTCGTTGTTGGGACAGACCGCCACTTACGAGTTCGCTAAACGCGATACTTGTAACCTCTATTTGGATGTGTATCAGCCTACAGCGGAAAACAACCGCTGCTGTGTGTTGTTTGTGTTTGGCGGTGGTTTTGTGATGGGCGAGCGCGACCATAAGGAGTACAAGGAGTTTGCCCGCCAGCTGAATGAGCTGGGCTACACCTTCGTCAGCATCGACTACCGGTTGGGTTTGAAAGGCGCCAACATGAAGGGAGCGCACGTCATCAACTCGCTGCATCATGCCATTGAGATTGCTGTGGAAGACCTCTTTTCGGCTACCGAATACCTGCTGCAACATGCTGATGAGCTGGGTTTTGACCGCGACAAGATTGTGCTTTGCGGCAGCAGTGCCGGTGCCATCACCGTGCTGCAAGGCGACTACGAACTGTGCAACCGCACAGAACTCGCCAGCCGCCTGCCCGCCGACTTCCACTATGCCGGCGTGATGTCGTTTGCCGGTGCGATCTTCTCCACCCATGGTGCCGTGAAGTACCGCGAGAATCCCGCTCCCACGCTCTTCCTACAAGGCACCTGCGACCATCTTGTACCCTACAAGTCTATCCGTTTTGCCAACTACGGATTCTTTGGCACCAAACCGCTGGTGAAGCGTTTCGAGAAATTCAACTATCCCTATATCGTGCGCCGCTACGAGAATCTTGGTCATGAGGTTGCTGCAGCGATGAACCACGAGGTGGAGACCTGCGACTATTTCATCCGACGCTGCGTGCTCAACAAAGAGTGGCTGCAGTCGGATGCCACCATCAACGACCCGGCCGTAAAGCCCCACAAGTGGGGAAAGGTGCGGGCCAGCGACATCTATTAGTCCGTTATTCTTCCACTAAATCGAAATCAATCTGCCGCCGTTGCACATCCACATTCACGATGCGCACCTTCAGTTCGTCGCCGAAACGGTACGACTTGCCGGTGTGTAGTCCGACGAGTGTATAGTTCTCTTCATCAATATAATAGAAGTCATCGTTGAACTTGCGCATGGCGATGAGACCTTCGCATTTCGACTCCTTCAGTTCAGCAAAAATGCCCCATTTGCATACGCCGCTGACGGTGGCTTCGAACACCTGTCCAAGACGTTCTGCCAGAAATTCAGCCTGCTTGTATTTGATGCTGGTGCGCTCGGCCTCGGTGGCGCGCTGCTCGGTCTGCGAACAGTGCTGGCAATACTCTTCAAACTGGTGAGCGTCAACCGACTCGCCTTTGGAGAGGTAGCGGTCGAGCAGACGATGCACCATCAGGTCAGGGTAGCGGCGGATAGGGGAGGTGAAGTGGGTGTAGAAGGGGAAGGCAAGACCGTAGTGCCCGATGTTGTTGGTGGAATAGGCGGCGCGGGCCATCGTGCGGATGGAGAGCTTGCACAGCATGTCGAACTCCTGTTTGCCTTCCGCTTGCTGGAACATGCTGTTGAAGGAACTGGCCACCACCTTGGGCGAACCCACTTTGAAATCATAACCGATCTTTTTGACGAAGTTTTTGAATGTCAACAACTTTTCATCCAGCGGCTTGTCGTGGATACGATATACGAAAGCCTTGGGTTCTTTGTTATGCGGGGTGCGCTTGCCCACTTTTTCGGCCACCTTTTTGTTGGCCAGCAGCATGAACTCCTCGATGAGGAAGTTGGCTTCGGTGGACACTTTCACATACACTCCGATGGGTTTCGCGTTCTCGTCCAATTCGAACTTCACCTCTTCGGTGGCGAAGTTGATGGCGTTGTTCTCGAAACGGCGTTTGCGTAATATTCTGGCTAATCCATTGATGGCCAGTATTTCCTCAGCCAACCGTCCCTTGCCATTGTCGATAATCTCCTGTACCTCGCCATAGTTGAATCTTTCGTTGGAGTTGATGATGGTGTGGCCGAACCACTCTTTCACCACCTTGGCGTTGTCGTCGAGGTCGAACACGGCGCTGAAGCAGAGTTTGTCCTCGTGGGGGCGCAGCGAGCAGAGGTTGTTGGAGAGGGCTTCGGGCAGCATCGGGATGGTGCGGTCCACGAGATAGACGGAGGTGCCGCGCTCGTAGGCTTCTTGGTCGATGAGGGTGCCGGGCTGCACGTAGTGCGACACGTCGGCGATATGCACGCCCACGCGGTGCAGGCCGTTGGACAGCCGCTCGTAGGAGAGGGCATCGTCGAAGTCCTTGGCATCGGCGGGGTCGATGGTGAAGGTGGTGACGTTGCGGAAGTCCTTGCGTTTGCGGATTTCCGCTGCCGTGATGGTAGTGGGGATTTTTTGTGCTTCGGCCTCCACTTCGGCGGGGAATTTCAGCGGGAAGTCGTTCTCGGCGAGGATCGACTGCATCTCCACCTCGTTGCTGCCCGGTTTGCCGAGCACGTTCACCACTTCGCCGATGGGGTTCTTGCTGCCGGGAGTCCAGTCGATGATCTTCACCACCACCTTGTAGCCGTTCTTGGCCTTGCGCAGCAGCTTGCCCGGTATGAGGATGTCGCGCCGGTAGTGTGGACTGTCGGGAATGAAGAAAGCTAACCCTTTCTCTATGTGGATGATACCCACCAGCTGTTTGCGGCTTCTTTCGATGATTTCCACAATCTGACCTTCCGGTTTGCGGTCCTCGCGGGGCGGATATACCAGCACCTTCACGAGGTCGCCGTGAAGGGCGTTGCTGAGGTTGCGTTCGCCAATGAAAATGTCTTCCTCATCGCCATCTTGCAATACCCATGCCGAACCGCTGTATTTCACCTCCAACCGTCCGGTCACATAGTTGCGGCCGGTGGTCTCCTTGTTCATATATTTGCTGTTCAGCCGGTACTTCCCACGACCGCTTTTTAGCAGGATCTTGGTGTTGACGAACTTGTCGATGATGCGTTTCACCTCCTCACGTCCTGCCTTGTCATAGATGTTGATTTTGGCCGCTATCTGCTTGTAATTCAGCTTGTCATTGCCTGTTGAAAGAGCTTGGATAATCTTGTTTTCGATGTTTTGCATAATAGTAAAAATTTTAGGATGCAAAAGTAGGATATTTTTGGGATTTTTATTACAAAGTTCATCATAATGACAATGAAAAGTGTACTTTAAATATTTTTCATCTAAATTTCAGTAAAAACATTATTTTTATCTGCAAATTAAAAAAAATTTTTCAAAAACAAATCATTTTGATAAAAAAATATGTATTTTTGCACAATTAATTTATTGCTAAAATTATACTCGTATTGTTGATTGATTATAATGAAATAAATTATTGAAATATAAGTAGTTGAGATATGACAAACAATATGAAAAGAATTTGTTTATTATTTCTCCTTTTTTCCACAGGTTGGTCTGTTTTTGCGCAAACGGGTAGTGTAGAGATGCCGTTATTGGTGTCGGGATATGCTAATACCGGGGGTATTTCCGCCAGTGTGGGACAGATTTTCGATGCAATGGCACCTGATGGTGCCTCCGTCCCCATCATTACAGAGGGCATACAGCAGGGTGGACAATCGGCCTGCGGGGACATCACCGAGGTGGAGGATGTGGATCACAACATCTACCCTGCAGTGGACCTTGGGCTCTATTGCTGGACTGCGCAAAACCTGAGAACGGTACACTATGCCGACAATACCGATGTGCCCGATGTGATGACATATTTGGCAGCTGGTTACTCTCCATCTGACCTGTTGGATGTCTTTGGGCATCTCTATACGTGGAACGCTGCCACACAATACAATAGCGGCCAAGGCATCTGCCCTGACGGATGGCACATCCCCACCGATGCCGAGATGGAGTACGTGATAGCTACCTATACTCCAGAAGAGTTGATGTCCACCACTCAATGGCTTCCCATCCCAGGCACGGATATTTCGCAATTCACTCTTCTGCCTGGAGGACGATTCAATAGCACTTATGGGCTGTTCGAAAATTTGCTGGTAAACGCTTACGTGTGGACGATCCGTGAGGAAAGCACCCACGCTATTGCCTGTATGTTTGGGGCGGCGTGCGGCACTTCTGAATTCATCTCCAGCGAAAAGGCCAATGGTCATAGCGTACGCTGTGTCTTAAACTATTAGCAGAGTTTTACATTAATATTAGTAATAACCAATCCAATCTTTATACTATGAAAAAAATTTTGTTGTTCACAATAATGGCATTGCTTACAGTAGCATCTGCCGTTGCACAGACCACAACATTGAGCTATCAGGCTGTTGTTCGCGACGCCAATAACAAGTTTGTGCAGGACTCTGATATTCCCGTGGATGTCAGTATCACGACCGAGGGCACGGAGCGGTATTTTGAATCGCGGACAGCCCACACCAACCACAACGGCGTGATATCTTTCTCCATTGGCGGAGCTGGACGCACATGGCCTGTGGCGGGGCATCCCACCAATGACCTTTCGGCGGTTACGGGATGGGCCAATGCCACTATTACGGTGACCTACCACCTGTCCAGCGGTGATGTCACGGTCAACTCGCCGGTATCAGCCGTGCCGTACGCTCTTGAGGTCTCTCCGACCGCCCTCCCGGCACAGGTGCAGGCCGACTGGAATGAAAGCGACAATACCACCGCCGCCTTCATCTGGAACAAACCGTCCTTCGCCACTGTGGCCACTACAGGTAGTTACAACGATTTGAGTGATAAGCCAGACGCACCTGGCAACGCCGCGATTATAATTGCAAAAAACAATACAGCTGTGGACAACGGCCTCTTCTATGTTGACCAAAGTACCAACCAAACCATCAACATCGATGTGCCTACCACCGTGTCGGAATTGTCAGACGCAGCCGATTACGCAAAGGTGGCCGCTGACAACAGTTTCACTGGCACCAACACCGTGCCCAGCGGCTTTAATATGGAGACCACTACCGCTGCCAACTGCGGCAATGTGGTGGTGAACGCCTGCGACCTCCTGTCCGTTTTCGACAGTCTGAGCCGCAGAATCACCGCCCTGGAGGATGCTTTGGACGCGCTGATGCACGCCGTTCCTCCGACTGTAACAGTCTCTTTAAGCGACATTTATTCCACCTCCATGAAAGCCAACGCTGTTGCCAATGACAATGGAATCGCCATCATCTCCTATGAATTCTGCATTTCCGAGAATAGCGACATGAGCTCGCCGACGTGCTTCACCAGCACCACACCTATCTACACTTTCACGGGTCTGGATGCCTACACAACCTATTATGTGACCGCCAAGGCGACCAACCTGGCCGGTTCCGCCACTTCATCTGTGGTGAGCGCCCGCACTCCTGCCCATGCACCTACAGGCACACTCAGCAGCGACCTGCCCGAGATTCCGACGGGATTCCAAGTGATTGTTAACGGTCTCGATTTCAAAGAGCCCGCTGAAGGAACCGTACAGATTTTCTATAAGCAAGGAAGCGGCTGCTCGGCCGACGAGGATGGTTTCACCGCCTGGCCCGTTTCTGGCACACTTTACACCAATGACGACTACATGCAGAATCTCACAGGTCTTGACCCCAACACCGACTATTGCGTAATGGTGAGAGTAAGCAATGAGGACAGCACCACCACCTACGGTCCCGTGAACACCACCAGCGGTGAGGATATTTCGCTGATCATCACACCCGATGCTACATCTTTTAGTCTTTGCGAAGGAGCTTCAGTGGACGACCAGTTTTCGGCGGCACCTTCCTTGGGAGACGTGGAAGAGTACAGCTACGAATGGTCGGACGGCACCAACACGTACACTACCAACCCTGTCACAATAGCGTTTAATACGGCAGGCAGCAAAACCATCTCTTGTACAGCCACGCATATCGTTGAAGGTTATACCCTTACGGCTACAGTTGCCGTTACAGTCACTTCGGCAGGCACCGCCCCGACACTCTCCGCATGCGATAACATGTTGGTTGTGGAAGTCACCTCCTTTTCTTCTGATGTAGTGTCTATCAACTGGGGCGATGGTTCACCTGTTGTGAATAATCCTCAACCGTGGCCTGACACATGGCATGCTTATGCTGCACCAGGAGGCACGTACGACATCGTTGCCACAAACACTTCTGGATGTACGGCCACCCAGACCGTGTCATTGGGCAGAGCAATACTAACTCCATGTACTGGAACAGTGCATGCATTGAATGAATATGAAGGTCAGGGCTTTGATGGGGCAGACGACGGCCGCGAATTTGCCGATGAGAACGGTATTTATGCGGTTACCGACTACGATGGGAATGTCTATCCTGTGGTGCAGATCGGCAGCCAATGCTGGATGGCCGAGAACTTGCGCACCGAACACAGTCCATCAACCGGCTCGCAGATTTTGCTGGGGAAAGATCAGACTTATGGGATTACCAATCCTGGAAGTAGAACCTCCTTTACAAGCAAGATGGCCGTGTGGGCTTCAGGAACTGATCCTAGCAGTAGTGGTCACGTTAAGATACCTCATATCCACAATACCACCCTCGTAAACGGTTACTATTCGGAAATCGTTCCTCGTTTTGGTCTGCTTTACAACTGGTGTGCCGCTGTTGACACCTTTAACACTGCATACGATGAGGTATCTAATACTGCACAGAACACCTCTGGATGGAAACCTGTTCTGAATTTGGTGAACGGAAACCGCCGTGGTATCTGTCCGTTGGGGTGGCATCTCCCATCAGCTGAGGAATGGGACGCAATGATGGAATCGGCTGGAGTGGTGCAAAGAACAGGTACTAGCGGTAGTGCTTTAGGGTCTGGAGCTGGGAAGCTGGCTACAGGCTGCTATTGGGACGATAATAATACTGCCACTGCACCAGGCAACTATAGCTATGATGAACGCAATTCCAGCGGTCTTTCTGCGGTTCCAGGAGGTACGTTCAACGATAGCCAACCTCGTTATTATATTGGCCAATATGCCTATTTTTGGACTACCACACAAGATACGAGCGACAACAAAAAGGGAATTCGTTATAGAATTAATTATGATTGGGCTGGGGCGAAACCAGATATCAATAACAAGAACCACGGTGCTTCCGTCCGTTGCGTGCGCGATGCGGAATAACATCGGGTAAGTTTCATAATTCGAGATATTTTTTCAAGAGGTCGTTCCGGTTGGAGCGGCCTTTTTGTTTGGTATGGGGAACCAGTTAAGCCATGCCTAATGTCAAATGCATGGGGTTGGGTGTGCGGTGTCTGAGAAATCGCGAAAGCCTCACTCGAGTGGAGGGTGATTTTGTGGGATTTTATGGGAAAGATTTTAGTGAGAAAATCTTGTGAAATTCTTCAGTCAAAAAATAGTTTATTTTAGTTGATTGAAAGTTTTTTTTGTAGATTGAAAAAACTTCTTGACCATGTTTAATTTTTTGTATTTTTGCGCCCGTAAATTTTGAGTTATATTAACTTTGTAACTCATTGAAAAAATAGTAGTTATGCTGAAAAATGAGCATCTGAAATATGCAATAATTGCGCCTTTTTTGTTGCTTTTTTTACTTTTTTCATCTCATTTTC